>Ga0129314_1000294_pt1 | contig 58309 bp, 48 predicted proteins | sample O1111metagenome_FD_94431 | JGI IMG/M metagenome (GOLD analysis project Ga0129314, IMG submission 94431) | Orangutan individual fecal microbial communities from fecal samples from Wisconsin, USA - O1111 metagenome | ecosystem: Host-associated > Mammals > Digestive system > Large intestine > Fecal... | reverse complement strand
GAGCACGCTATAGGCGACAGGATGACCGAGCGGCACATTGACGAGGCTGTGCGTGTGGCGAGGAAATCCGTGGTTGTGAAATGCGACTTTGGCGGCATGGAAAGGCTCGTGAGGTACGGATTTGAAGTGAAGAAGGGAAACTCACGAAAGTCGTTTTACTATGCGGGGTATGATTTAGGCGGATGAGGAGGAGACGTTGTATCTGCAACCGCTCACGGTAATGTGAATTTTTTGGCGAATGCTATTGACAATCCCGCGGCGTTGTGATATAATATACAGGCAATCGGGGTGTGGCTCAGTCCGGTAGAGTGCTTGGTTCGGGACCAAGAGGCCGCTGGTTCGAATCCAGTCACTCCGACCACATACGAATAATCCGAACACTTTCCGAATAGGAGAGGCGTTCGGATTTTTTGTTTCTATCGAATATCCGAATTTCAATGCAAAGAAATAGAAGAAGCCCTTGCGGGCGGTGGAATGTCCACTGTCCGCAAGGGCTTTGGTTATGCCGACTGTTCGGCAGGTGTTTTCTTTTCCTTTCGTTCTTCCCGTTTAGCCTTCCACTCCTCGTACTCCCGCTTGCCTTCTTCCGATTCAAAGAAAGCCGCAATCGCCGGATAAAAGGTATGAACGATTGCTTCTATCTCGTGCCGTGGAACACTTGACCTTGGCTTATACTCTCCACTCCGGTCATGTTGCAACCAGACATATAGCAGAAGAACCTCTTTCAAAAAATATCTGACTTTGTATTTGAGTATTTTCCAAACTGTCAATCGCATCACCTCGCATCGTCTCTTGATCTACGAAGTATTTTCTGCCGTTGGCGTTCTCTTTCCGCTTCCTCCAGCATCCGCAGAATGGCGGTTTCCATCTGTTTCGGTGTATAATCCGGAAAGAAGCGACGGAGCGTGTCAGCATCCAGTTTGACGGTTTCTCTTTGATTCGCTTTCGGTTTCTCCATGACCTCATACATCGTATCGGGATCCAGTCGATGTGATGCACTGAGGTCTTTTAACTTGACGGCTTGCGACAGGGACGGTGTTACTTCAAGGTCTTCCATGATGTCTGCAAGTGCCAGTTGTTCTTCCCCGGTCAGATAGGATAACCGCTCGGCAGGCATCAATGCTATTTTGCCTTCATCCACCATATCAAGAAGCGGTGGAACAAGGTTTGTCAGCCGGATATAGCGGAATACCATATCCCGGCTTTCCCCCATTGCCGCACCGACTTCTGCTGCGGAATCTGACTTTGTCGCAACTTGCGACAAACTTTTTCCTCTATGCTTGATCGCATCCAGTTTCATTTTGTAGGCAAACGCTTTCTCGGACGGCAACAATCGTTCGCGGTGCAGATTGCTGTCCACCATCTTCAGCACTGCTTCCTCTTGTGTCATCGGTTGTACAATTCAAGATTTCGTTCTTTTAGCACTTTAATGCCCTTCGATGCAAGATCAGAGACTTCTTTTGAGCTACGGTCATCCCGATCAACGATCTTAATGATTCGAGAGCTTTTGAGTAATGTATTGAGTATTTCTCCATGCGTCTTTTCAATATTTTCTATATCGTTACACGAGCCGCCCGAAATAAAGAAAGCCTCTGGATGCGTATCTGCGAAAATAGTACTATAAATAATCCTATCAAAATCCTTGCGTGTTTTACCATTAGGGTCACCTTCGCAGAACACAATTGTTTTAGGCAGCATCAGTTTTGCAAAGTCACCAAAAGCAAGTTCGTAAAATTTGTCCATAACCGCTTTTCCGATTTTTGCAGGGCGAATCACTTGATCTGTATCAAAGTCTCTTCCACCGAAATCCAAGAAGGCAACTGTTCCCGGATGCTCCGTTTCAATTTCCTCTGCCTCTTGAAGCATTCCAATCGAATGTGTTGAAAGCCAAAGCTGTGACTGACCCGGAATAAGCAAATACAGCTCGCGCAAGACCCTACCTTGCAATTTGGTATGCATATGCGTTTCCGGTTCATCAATGCAGTAAATAGCATCAGGATAGTATTTAGACTGAACAACCATGTCCAAGATTAAATCAAAGGCAGATTTTTCTCCTGCCGAGAGGTTGCGATAACTAAAATCCTTAGTAGTTCCTTTAGTAAAATAGAAGTTTCCATTTTGCAGCGGATCACCAACCGATGAGAGTTCCAAATCTTCGAACACACGTTTAAGTGCTGATTGAATTTTTCCAATCAGTTCGTCACGCAAAGTAGCGACAGCTTTTGTGTCATTTGCATTGTCAAACACGCCTGCGATTGTATTGGCAATGAGCCTCTGGTAGTTGGCGGAAACTGTTTGATCATTTTGAATCAGTGAAGAAAGCCTAATCGATTTGGTCGGATCTTGCTGCTTCTGCATGGATTCTATTTGGAAATCCGGTTCATTCCTATATGCGCTTCTAAAATAGAAATGTCCCTTAATATCGTCGTGGTTTCCAAGCGTGTTAGAAAATATTGCTTCATGAAAATCAATGTTTACAAGTTTTAATGCTCTACTTCTCCATTCGGAGAAGTTAAATTCTTCGACATTGCCAGCTTTGCTTAGATAATGATAATCTCCTGCATCATTATATCCTGCACACTTATAGTAATGGTTCATCGCTTCCATAAACGATGTTTTCCCAGAACCATTCGGACCAACTAAAACTACCAACTTTGTTGTTTCAGGTATATCCTCAACGCTCAAATGTGTAAACCGTTTAAAATCGTTCAGCTCTATGGAGGATATAATAGCCCTTCAGTTAATTTCTTCGTTTTGGTAAAATATTATTTCGATAAAAATTCTGATGTTATGTTCATGCCGGTTGAATTGTCTGTTGCCGAAAAATACATGTCAGATTTGAACTTCCGGCTCAGCTATTCACAAAAACAACTCGGAAAAATTCTTAATAAAGACAAGAAAGCTGATAAAAAATTAAAAATCTCACGAGTTGAGTTTCCACTTGGCAACAGAATAATTAAAATTAATACTATGATAGAACTCGACGGATATCGTATGTGCATCACCGCTAACTCAAGTGGAGGTGCTGAAATAAAAGTATCATCAATGACGCCGCTTTGCCTTGCACCAGAATGGGAATTCTACATAAAGAAGCTTGAAACATTTGACGAGAAGAAAAATAATAATCCCAATATGATTTATATGGAAAAGTACGATGTTGTATCTCCTGAAAAGAATGTCGAACTGTATGACATTTTAATAGACAAACTTTCGAATACTGTTTTCAAAAAACGTCCCGTAAATCCTTGCGATGATCTTGCTGACGGAAAAGCCAAATTTGCAGCGCAAGATGTGTTCAAGCAAACTAAATGCCTGCTTCAGATAGTCGGAATATTCGGAAGAATAAACAACGGATTCGACCTTAGAGCGGTAGGCGGAGGACAGTACGCGGCAAAATCACGCCGAAGCACAAATCTTTCCAACTGGAAGAAATCCTACAGCGACGTCCGTATCATCGACACTACTGCGTCGGGACTGTTTGAACACCGTTCCTGCAACCTGCTTGACCTGTTATGAGCTGGCGGATTGTGGTAGTATCCAACCGATGCAAGCTGGATTTAAAAATGGGCTACATGGTTGTCCGCGGAGAAGAAACTCACCGTGTTTTTCTCGACGAAATATCGGTGCTGCTCATTGAAAATCCGGCGGTATCTCTGACCGGCTGCCTGCTTGAAGCTATGATTGAAAACAAAATCAAAGTAATATTCTGTGACAGCACCCACAATCCCATGGCTGAACTTGTGCCGTACAGAGGCTCTCACGATACTTCAAAAAAGGTGCGTTCACAAGTCGCATGAGACGATGAATCAAAAGGACTCGTCTGGACGAACATCATATCGGAGAAAATACGAAAGCAGGCAGAATTTCTCGGCGAACTTGGCAATGAACGCGAGGCTGAAATGCTTCTTTCCTATATATCCGAAATAGAGTTCGGAGACGAGACAAACCGAGAGGGTCACGCCGCAAAGGTTTATTTCAACGCGGTTTTCGGCATGGAATTTTCACGTCAGAAAAGCTGTCCGACAAACGCCGCGCTGAACTATGGATACACAATACTTCTCTCCGCATTCAACCGTGAAATTAATGCCTGCGGGTATATAACCCATATCGGAGTTTTTCACGACAACGTGTTCAACCCGTTCAATTTGAGCAGCGACCTCATGGAACCTTTCAGAATACTCGTTGACAGAGCGGTTTATTACTCGGACGTTACAGAGTTTGACAATAATATAAAGCGGCGGCTAATAAACATTCTAAATAATACGGTTATGATAAACGGTGCAGAGCAAACGGTACTTAACGCAATACGAATATACATCCGAAGCGTTTTCGATTCTTTGGAAAAAGCCGACGCCAAAGCTATCAGTTATTACAGCAATATATGAGTTACAGATTTATGCGAACCATAGTATTTTTCGATCTTCCCACAATCACGGAAGAAAACCGCAGAGACTACAGAAAATTCCGAAAAGTGCTCATAAAAAACGGATTTTTGATGATGCAGGAGTCGGTATATTGCAGAATGCTTATAAATCCGACGGCTGAAAAATCGGTGGTGGACATCATACGCCGAAATAAGCCGCCGGACGGTATTGTGCAGGTGCTGACCGTTACAGAAAAACAGTTTTCACATATGGAATACATCTGCGGAAAAGCACACAGCGATATTATCAGTACGGATGAAAGGCTTATAGAATTATGAAACTGTCTTACCCATACCTCTCGGAAGTGTTTATTATTGAAAACCAAGCGGTAAATACTTTAGTTGTAGAAAGCCAAAAATTTTTCAGAGAAATTCTGCTTGACATAAAATCACAAACAGAGGGATGCGACGGTAATACGGTTTTATCCGATGAAGGAGTAACACTTTCTTTTTCAAAATATGCGGAGATTATCACGGATTTTCTGTCGTTTGACATTAACAGAAAAGAGCTGTTGACGCGTGTAGTCTCCGCACTTGAAAAAGAGGCGTACTCGGAAACGAATTTCATGCAGACACAAGAGCTGCTGTCATCTGTCGAGAGTTATATAGATACACTCGCTTTTGAATATTCGTGCGACATTGTTCCTACAAAGATACATATGTCGGGAATTTTGAAAAGCGCCGGTATTTTAATACAATGCGACAGTAAAGATCCTCTTGATATGCTTCTCGACTATATGGAGCTTGTCCGCGAATTTGACCATGACAAGTTGTTTATCACGGTAAATCTGCGGAGCTATTATAACGATGAAACCATATTAAAATTCATGGAAACCGTACTTGCGCATGATTACAAAATTTTCATGATAGAAAACAAAGATTATCCGGTTTTGGCAAAGGAAAAAAGACGTACAGTCGACGAAGATTTATGCGAATTTTGATTGACATCAGGTTTACAGCTATGATATAATTAATATAGACGATGTTTTATTCCCCATCTGCCGGACTTCGGCGGCTTCGTAGTGCCGTATATGTTTGATTTTGATCAAAATTTGAGGTTTGAGGTTTGAGAGTAGTGTAAATTTATAGGGGACTAAAACTACGCTCTGCCCCCCTGCGGTCGCTTCCTTGTTTGAGAGTAGTGTAAATTTATAGGGGACTAAAACCACACGCGCTGTGATTCTTCGCAAGCCACAGTTTGAGAGTAGTGTAAATTTATAGGGGACTAAAACTCACTCCGGCAACAAGCGCACCGGCAGCGTGTTTGAGAGTAGTGTAAATTTATAGGGGACTAAAACTTATCAAAATATCTATTATTACTTATCTGAGTTTGAGAGTAGTGTAAATTTATAGGGGACTAAAACTTCCCACGTCCGCAAGCTGGATTTACTACGGTTTGAGAGTAGTGTAAATTTATAGGGGACTAAAACCTTGCTATTAATAATGCTTTAACCTACGCTGTTTGAGAGTAGTGTAAATTTATAGGGGACTAAAACTATCGCTTTCACCGCAAGTGTTCGAATAGCAAAAAATAAAAGAGGCTCCGAGTCCTCTCATAAATATGCCGCAAAACACGACATTACTCCTTCGTAAACGTCCGACACAGCGAGAATTCCCGCACTTTTGAAAGTATCAACGATGCTCATCCCTCTAATTCAAGAAACAGTATCGCTGTCGACAGTAACGAAGCATCTTGGAAACAATGTTCAGACTAACCCTGTCATCTAAATATTCAAAACCTCCCGCAGCAGCATCGCCGAAGGAGGTTTTGTTTTACCAAAATATAACCGAAAAATACGTTACTGTGTTCACGCCGTTCATGTAGTGGATTCCCGCGTCGGAGGCGAGCTTTACTACGTTCATTCCCGTGGCTTCCATCGAGTGGTGCATGAGGTCGGGATGTCGGCACGGGGAGCTCGGATACGTGCATTTTTCGCAAAGGCTGCACCCTTCCGCTCCGCATATCTCGAACTTCTCATCCTGCTTTTTCAACGCGGCTTCTATTGCCCTCTCGGTGCTGTTGTGCTCGGCGCGTCCTTCCGTCATTCCTTCGATGTCGAACGAATCCTCAAGCTCGTGCTTTGTAGTGAAGACAAACGCATGACCGTAGCTCTTGTAGTGGTCGCGCAGTTCCTGCCATTTTCCAACTCCGGGCGGACATGACCAACACTTGCCGTACATCCCGCACAGATTTGCCTCGCACGCGTCACGCACATCCTGCGAAAACGTTATAACCGACGGCTCAATGAACGCGGACTCATGTATCATATACGGCAGAGAATCCGGCTCATTCAAAAATTCTTTCAGTATAGTTTCAACAGACATATCAATCCTCATTGCTCGGGAAACATCATGTATTCAATGAATCCGTCGTTAAACACGCTCGAGCGGTTCAGTTCCATGCTTTCGCAGCTTTTTGCGGTCCGCGACATCTGCTCTATTGCCGTGCCGTCTGACAAAGCTCCGCAAGCTCCCGCGAGAGAGGTATTTCCGACCGCACTGACGATATTGCTCTCGACAAATTCCTCCGGCAGAAGCCCTATCTTCGCGGCGCTGACAGGATTCAGATAGTACCCCAGTCCTCCCGCAATGCAGACCTTTCCTCCGGATGAGACAAACGAGCCGACGTCCATTCCTGCCGAGTCGAGCAGAGCTTCAATTCCCGCACGAATCGCACTTTTCGCAAGCTGAATCTCGCGGATGTCCTTCTGCGTTATCGTCACCGCTGTCTCGCCTTCATCAATTTCGCCGGATTTTGTCACGTGAATGCCGCTCAGGGTGAATTCATCGTCAAGATATCCGCTTTCGTCAATCGTTTCATCCTCGAGAAGACGTGCGCACAGGTCGATAAGTCCGCATCCGCAGATTCCGCGCGCCGCAGTGTCACCGATGGTTTTGTACCTTAGCTCACCCGATGAACCACGCTCAACCTGAGAGACAGCGCCCACAACTCCGCCCATTCCGCATGAAATATTCGCGCCTTCGAGTGCCGGTCCTGCCGCGGTTGAGGTCGAGATAAGGCGGTTTCCCCTCTCTTTTCCTGTGTCGAGCACCATTTCTCCGTTAGTTCCTATGTCAAGAAGGAGCGTGGGACCATCGGACGTGCCGAGCTTCAGTACGTACATTCCCGCCGTGATGTCTCCCCCGACAAAAGCGGAAACAGACGGAAGCAGAGTAACCTTTCCGACATTCAGCCCAAGCTCCGAGCCGTCAAGAGTTCTCGCGTCGGTGAATACAGGGGTAAACGGATACGCTCCCATGCTGACCGGCGATATTCCGCTGAAAATATGCAGCATGGTTGTGTTTCCGGCAGCGGCAAGAGCTTTTATTTCGCAGTCGTTCGGAACGAGCTTTTCGATAAGTCCGCGCACCGCCTTAACAAGACACGACTGCATGGTGGACAGCTTACCGTTCTTCGCGGCTTCGATACGGCTGATAACGTCCGCACCGTAGCTCTGCTGTGGATTGAGACATGACGCAGTCGCCGCGACCTTCCCGCTTTCAAGATTCACAAGAGCGGACGCGAGAGTTGTCGTGCCGATGTCGAGAGCTATGCCGTATGCTGCACCGTTATCTCCATGTTCTTCATAAGCCGCACCGCTGCACGTCAGACCGTCCCCCGCTATTTCGTCCGTTGTTATCTCCGCTCCGCCCGAGGTACACACAGCCTGACATGCGAGGATATTGCCGTTTTCATCGGGAGACAGCTCTTCTCCATTCACAGCCGAGACAAAGCCGCCGGAAACAACCTTAACAAGGCATTTTTTGCACACACCTCGTCCGCCGCACGGAGCAGATATCTTAATTCTGTTTTCCGTGAGATAATCCTTAAGTCGAGTACCCGCGGAGGAGGATGGTATAGTTATTTTCGTCATTTCAGATGCGTATCTTCTTTATTTCTTCGGCGTAATACTGCACAAGCTCAAACTTTGTTCCGGGCATAAGTCTGTGGTCGGGGCATGGGATGAATCCGCCGAGGGAGGTCAGCCTTGTCAGACGCTCTATCTCACGGTCGACAGCAGCCTTATCCTTGCGCAGCGCCGTTTTGTCCATACCGCCGACGCCGAGCATTCCGTTTCCGTATTTCTTGCGCGCAGGTTCAAACTGGTCTCCCCACGTGCCTATTTCTATCGGGAACATTGTGTTAACGCCGTTCTCGAACCATGTCGGGAGGAGCTTTTCGGTCACTCCGTCGCAGTCGAGAGATATCACGTCAATGCCGTACTTGTGGCAGAGGTCGTTTCGCTTTTTGTAGTGCTTCGCGCAAAGCTCGTTGAATATGTCGGGTGAGAGAAGCGGACCGCTGTTGAAGCAGATATCCTCCCAGTAGTGGGCAAAGTCGAATTTCGCTCCCGTCTCGAGGATGGCTTCGGCGCATTTGTACTGCATATCGGCGTATGTATCCACAATATCCGCGAACAAATCCTCGTCCTCGTCGTACATGAGGTAGCTCATTCCGATGACCGACGTGATGTTTCGTATATTGCCGAGCACGCTTCCGAGATTCAGTCCGAGCGGAACGTCCATTTTATCGTAGACATTCTCGTTGAAATGCTTGAAATATTCTATATCGACGCGTTCTGGACTGTACTGCATACGGGGGCGGTAGAGAGTTTCAAAGGCTTCTCTGTCCTTCAGAAGATAATCGTCCTCCTGCGGGATTGAGACAACGCCGGGGTGAATCCTCTCGATAAGTCCGTCGCCGTTTTGTACGCGCTTTGTGCCGTCGGGGAGAACCTCAAGCACCTTCGTTTCAAATGCCGGAAACAGTCCGTTGTTGCATCCGACGGTGTGGAACCAGTTGAAGTCCCATCCTATCAGCTTGTCAAGCTCCATGTCCTTCGGGCTGCCGTCGTAGTTTCCCACAGCAAGCTCCGCGGGTATTTTTCCCTGCTCAGCCCATTCCGTGAGAAGCTCCGGCCAGTATCCGAAATGCACTGCGGGAACACGGTCGACAGGCTTGAAGTGCAAAAGATTCATCGCACGTTCGCGGTTAGTCATACTCATATTATCGTCCTTTCTTGTCACTTTTCGCGGAATACAGGGCAGGAAGTGATATTTCCATCGCTGTGCGTTACCTTTGCGGCGTATTCCTTCAACAGCTTTACATAAATCTTGTAGTAATCGAGCGGAACGTCGGGCGGCGTCTGGTGGTCAACGGAGGGGATGAACTTGCCGCGGCGCATACTCGGGAGTATTCTCTCAAACTCGTTTCTCATCGCTTCCTCGCCGAACTTCATGCACATCTTGTCAAAGTGACCGAGGAACGCCATGTCCGGCTGTTTGTCGAGGTAGAGCGAAACGTCCACTCCTGCCTGTCTCTCGAGCGGGAACATTCCGTCAGCTCCCACAGAGGCGTACCAGTCGAAAGCCATCGTGATATCTCCGTCGGAATCAATAAACACGGGAACGCCGTACTCATGTATCACCGGGATGACCTTTTTATAAAACGGCGCGAGGAATTCGTCAAACAGAGCCTTCGATATCATAGGACCGTTGTTGTAGCTCATATCCTACGCAAAGCTCATGAAGTCAAAGCGGAATTTTGAGAAAACGTATCTGAACAGCTCGACAAGCCAGTCCGCGTACTCATCGCACATCTGCTTGTACAGCTCGGGATAGTCGTAGAAGCTGTAGAGGTGGTTTTCTATGCCGAACAGTGTGCGCGGATACCAGAAAAAGCCTTCCACCGTGAAGAAGTGAAGAGTGTCGCCGCGCTCGTGAGTGGTTTTCAAAAAGCTGTAATGCTCTTCCGATATAACCGATTCGGGAGACGGGAACAGCGTTGGTTTTACTTTTGTCTCGTAGTCGTCCTCGTCGTCCATAATACCAAGTCCGTATGTGGGAGGATTCGGCGTAGCTCCTGTTTTCGCGGTCACGCTTGTCTGTAGGCATTTGTCCAGTCCGAAATATCCCTGAAGCTGCTCATATCCTGCGGCGTCACGGGGAAGTCCGTCTTCAAGCCAGCGGTTCACGGTAAGGTGCCACCACGGAGCCCATTCAACTGCGGGAGCGCGATCCACTTCTTTGCCGGAAAGGTATGCTTTAAATCTTTCGGAAGCTGTCATTTCGGGGATTTTACTCATAGCACTGCTCCCTCACTCCGCATAGAACTCTTCGGACGCGCGGAAAAATGCTCTTATGTTGTCCCATGAGGATTTCGGCGGAATATCGCAGCCTGACGAGAGCAGGAAATTCTTATGTCCCGCGCATTTTTCGAGAAGCTCCTTTACCGCCTGAGCCATGCTGTCCGGTGTGCCTCCGAGGAACTGCTTTGCCGGGGAGATGTTGCCCATAACAACGCGGTCGGAGGGCATTTTATCGAGTATTTCTTCAAGCTGCACCGCGTCTCCGAAGTGATAAGCCGACGCTCCGAGAGACGAGAGTGAATCCGTCATTTTGGGCGTGTTCGGACCGCAGTTGTGGTATATCACGGCAAAGCTATCGTCCTGTACCGCGTCTATAAGCTCCTTGCAGTACGGTGCGGAAAACTCCTCCTCAAGCGCGGGAGAGAGAAGTCCCGACAATGGTTCCGCCATAACGATACCGTCAAGACCGGCGGCTTTGTATGCTTTCGCGTATTCTATAAGGAACGGCGTAGTTTTTCTCATGACCGCATGGACAAAGTCGGGGTCGCATATGCAGTTGGCGAGAGCTTCCGTCACATCCATAAGTCGTCCCGCAAGGGAAAACGGACCTATCACTCCCGCAAGAACAGGACGGTCTGTTATTCTCGACTTTGCTTTTTTCGCGGCTTCTATGTAAAGACCTGTGCGGGCGTCTCCTACCTGCGGTATTTCAAGCTCGTCCGCTTCGTCTTCATCGGTAACAAGCGCGCCGACTACTGTGGGAACTTCGTTTTCCGATGTGTGCAGTGTGCATCCGAACGCCTCAGCTTCAAGGGAGAGGTCCATCATTGTAACGGCTGCGGCTGCGTTTGTCTCCTGCGCTACCCGAACGATACCGTTTGCCTGTATGTTCGCGTCGTGAGTGAGAGCGTATACGCTTACACCCATGAGAGGTGCGGAGGGGAAGGACAGAATCGGCATAGGCTTGTGCTCGGACGGCAGTTTATCAATCCATTTGGGATAAGACATATTTTTCTCCTTTATTCTCGATTATTTTCCGAGGAGCTTTCTTGCGGCTTGTGCGGCGGATGCAGCGTCGAGGGTATAGCAGTCCGCGCCTATTTCATCTGCGAAAGCCTGAGTTACGGGTGCGCCTCCTACCATTACCTTGACCTTGTCGCGAAGTCCGGCTTCCTTCAGCGCGTCTATAACGTCCTTCTGACCGTACATTGTGGTTGTGAGAAGAGCGGATAAGCATACGATCTGCGCGCCGCTTTCCCTTACGGCTTCGACTACGCGGGCAGGCTCAACGTCGACTCCGAGGTCGATGCACTCTATTCCCTGTCCTTCTATCATGATTTTCACAAGGTTTTTGCCTATGTCGTGCATATCTCCCTTTACCGTGCAGATTACGGCTTTTCCTATGGGTTCAATGCCTTCTTTTGCGAGGAGAGGTTTGAGGGTCTGAAGTCCTTTGTTCATCGCGCGTGCGGCTATGAGAATCTCAGGCACGAAAACCTCATTGTTCTTGAACTTCTGACCGATAATATTCATGCCGGTGATAAGTCCTTCGGTGAGTATCGTGTCGGGAGCTATTCCCTCTTCAAGCGCCTGATTTATGAGAGCGACGACTTCTTTTGCGCGTCCGCCCTGTACTTTTTCGGATATGGTATCACAAATTCCCATGATAATGTCCTTTCTTTCCGCATAAACTGTATGTCATATTTGATATATCTTTATGCTGATTGTAGCATAATACCGCGGATATGTCAACCGTTTCCGTGAATTATTGCGAGAAATGTCATTACATAGAAAAAAGCCTGCCGACGTGCGGTTTGAGATAAGCTCCCACTCCCCGCAGTCATTCGCAGGCTTTACTTAATTTCGTTCACAGCGCCAATTCAAGCTGGATATCGCACGGTTCTTCCTCGGCAAGCCGCTCGTTTATCTCCTCCGCGAGAGTGCATCCGAGGGCTTTGTACGCCGCCTGCGTCTCCTTTGCCGAGCACGCCGATATGTACAGCTTCTCCGCGCCTATCTTCTTTGCATCTTCCCTCGCGAGACTGAACAGCTGCCGTCCGATTCCGTGATGTCTGTACGGCTCCGACACCTGAAAGCACACAAGCTCGGCGTATTTTGCGCTCTTTCCGAAAATGTTGTGCGACACCGTGACAAATCCGACAAGCTCATCTCCCACAAACGCACCGAACGCGCTCTGGTCGTCCTCCATGTGCAGCATTATATCCCTCGCTATTTCGCGGCATTCCTCTACCGACCACGACTCCACATATTCCTTCGGCAGAAGCTTTAATCCCTCGTCCGTATGCTGCCATGTCTCATGCACTGTCTGTCGGCGGATAAAGCTGTCAAGCGAATGCTCGTCGAAATTGCTGCGGTTCAGTCTTTCGTATCTTATCTCCATTTAAATTCCTCGCTGCTTTGTAATATGTGTTCTAAGGATACTCTGAATAAATCGGATTTTTGCAATAAAAGACTAAAATATAGGGGCTTTTATTGCAAAAATAACCTTAAATCAGAGGCTTCCTAAGACTATACCACAAAGCGCGACGTTTGTCAACGGTAAAGTCATATTCTCTCCCCGTTTATGAATCCGTCAAAGCAGTCTATCGGGTAATCGGCTCTCACTCCCTCGACGTGGAGATACCTTATTCTGTCGTATTCGTAGGTCGACAACGGGCGGTTGAACACGTCGTTTGAGTGAGCGGACACAAGATAATCATCCGGCAAAAATCCGACTATAATCAGCGTGTGATAAAAGTCCCCGTCCGTGTTGCCGAGCTGAATCACGTCTCCAAGCTCCAAGCCGCCGGGGTAAGTGTCACTCATGTACGGACCTACGCCTTCGTTTGACGTCATGAAGTTGTAGAAAAACTCCACTCCCGTCCATGCAGGCGCACGATTCACGGGGGAGGAATAGTACCATCCGAAATCCCTTGTGTAGTTCATGACGCAGCTTCCGGCATAGACACACTGTGAGACGAAATTTGTGCAGTCCCCGCCGATTCCGTTATAGCTCTCGAACAGCGGACTGCGGCTGAACGCCCATCTTCGCGCATATTCGACGGCTCTTTCGCGGTTATATCTTCTCTCGATAAGCATAATAAACCTCGCGTGCATTCTGTTACGGTACAGTATATGCCTGCGGGGTTTGTTTGGTTTATTTAGTTTGTTATTTCTTTTCGCGGAGCTTTTTCAGTATTTTCTCGATCTCGGCGTCGTTCTCCAAAACCTCCTCGCGGAATTCCCTTGCCGACATCCTGAGCACGCCGGAACGCAGAGCCTGCAGCTGAATAAGTCCGTCCGACGTAACTACTCTCACGGAATAGTCCTCGCCTATCTCATAGACCAGCTTTTCTATATATGTGTCGCCAAGCTCGCCCTCCTTCGTGTAGACTACCGTAACGCCTTTATAGTCCGTCTTACGTCTTACCGCGCCTTTCACGTTGTACGCGTCAAACACGAGCACGATATCCCGTCCCGTGAAAGCCTTATAGTTCGCGAGAATGGAGCACAGCTGCACGCGCGAGTCTTCAAGGTCGAATTTCGCTATAGCCGACAGCTCGTCCCACGCAAAAATCACGTTGTACCTGTCGATTATATACAGCGATCGTTTTTTCTTCTTCGGGCGTTCGTTCACCACCACGGGCTTCTTCGGGTCGGAGTAAACGGGACGGCGTATGGGTCCGAACTCACGCTCCATTATGGCTTCAAGCTCACGCTCGTCTATGTCGATATTGCTCTCTATCACTCTCGGAACGGGTGCGGGAGAGCTGTCACTCACCAAAGTTTTTCTCATCTCGAGGTGCATATACGACGGCGCGTCATACCACGGCACAATGAATCCCGCTCCGTGCGAACAGAAAACGCTGTCGGGTGTGTTGTCTATGTCCGCCGTCGGGTCGTAGTCGTATTCGCTGACTATCTCGTCCGTGTTGTGGCATGGGTAATATCCGTCGACAAGCACCGACAGTCTTCCCTTGCCGTGAGTATACGCCGCGACCTCGTTTGCGTAGTCTCCCATCTCCGACACGGGAACGGTTCCGCGCAGAAGTGAAAAATCCTCGTTTGCTTCATGCTCGTCTATCGTGCCGTATTTTGCGGTGATGTCCGATATCGCGCGACCGACGTACTCTCCCGGCAGCTCCAATGTAAAGGAATAATACGGCTCGAGCAGTACGGTCTTTCCTCTTTCACGGAGGGTCATAAGTCCCTGTCTCAGCGCGCGGTAGGTTGCTTCACGGAAATCCCCGCCCTGCGTGTGCTTCAGGTGCGCTCTTCCGCTGACGAGAGTTATTTTCATGTCGGTTATGGGCGAGCCTGTCATAACTCCGAGGTGCGTTTTTTCTTCAAGGTGGGTGAGAATAAGCCTCTGCCAGTTTATGTCAAGGAGATTCTCGCTGCAATCCGACGCAAATACAAGTCCGCTGCCCCGCTCGCCCGGCTCAAGCATGAGATGCACCTCGGCGTAATGTCTGAGCGGCTCGAAATGTCCCACGCCTTCCGCAGAATCGGACATGGTTTCGAGATACATTATCCTGCCGTCCTCAAACTCAACGTCGACGCCAAATCTGTCAGAAATAAGCCGCACGAGAATTTCCGTCTGCACCTGCCCCATGATGTGCGCGTCTATTTCACCGAAGCGTTCGTTCCAGACTATTCCGAGAAGCGGTTCTTCCTCTTCAAGCTCGCGCAGCTTCTGGAGGAACGTCACGGGAGAGACCTCCTTCGGCAGCTTTATTCTGTAGCTTAGAACCGGAATAAGGCTCGGGCGGCTTTCGGATTTTTCGCGTCCCAGACCCTCTCCCGCGTAGGTTTTGCTCATTCCCGTGACCGCGCATATCTCGCCTGCCGAAACCGAGTCGACCGCTTCAAATTTCGCGCCGGAATAGAGTCGTATGCCGCTGACCTTTTCCGTTATCTCCTCTTCGTTCACGGTGTAGGTGATGTTCTGCCGATTTACGAGCGTTCCGCCGGTTATCTTCATGTACGTCAATCGGTTTCCCGTTGTGTCGTGACCTATCTTGTACACCTTTGCCGCAAAATCCGCCGAATATTGTCTCTCCGCGCAGTACAGGTCTATGGCTTCAAGCAGCTCCCGTACTCCGTCGAGCTTCAGTCCGCTGCCGAAGAAGCACGGAAACAGCCTGCACTCACCCACAAGACGGGCGGTCTGCTCTTTCGTTATGCTCTCTCCCGCGAGGAAACAGTCAAGCAGGCTGTCGTCAAGGAGCGCGATATGCTCGTCACGTTCGGGTGAGTCAAAATCCACGGCTCCGCTTCCAAGGGAGAGTGTGATGTCGCGCATGACGGCGTTCTTATCGCTTCCGACGAGGTCCATTTTCGTGACAAAGATAAAAGTCGGAACATTGTGTCTGCGCAGGAGTGACCAGAGTGTTGTGGTATGCGCCTGAACTCCCTCGCTTCCGCTGATAACGAGCACCGCACAGTCAAGCACCGACAGCGTTCGCTCAGTCTCGGCGGAAAAATCGACGTGTCCGGGAGTGTCGAGCAGGATGATATTGCTGTCTCCGAAGTCAAGGCGCGCGGTTTTCGAGAATATAGTAATGCCGCGTTCTCTCTCAAGCTCGTGCGTGTCGAGAAATGTATTCCTTTTGTCAACTCGCCCTTGAGTTTTAATTTTTCCCGCGAGATACAGCATCCCCTCCGTCAGCGTTGTTTTTCCCGCGTCGACATGAGCGATTATCCCGACAACCGTCTTTTTCATTTGTTTCTCCAGCTTACTGTAATATTCTGTTTATTATACCATTTTCGAGAGGAAAAAATCTATCGAAACATTTTGAATATTCACGAAAAAATGCCGTATGAGCAAGCATTCAATCACTACTCAACCGGCATTTTTATTTATTCTTATGTTTTCTCACAGCCTTTATAATGAAGCATACAGCCGTCAACACCGCCGCGGGAACAAGTGAAAACAGTGCGCAAATCCCCGCCGCAGAACCCGAGCAGAGACGCGCTCCGAATTCCGTCAGCATGAGAAGCGACGCGAGAGCCGCCGAGAACAGCACGAAAAGCACGTCCGCGTTGTTGTATGACGACAGCTTTAACTTGGGCTTCATCACAAGCTCCGTCAGCGCAAGTCCCGAGAGTATCACAGCACCCGCAAGCACGGACGCACTCTCGGCAGTCGATTTTGTGATAAGCGTCACTCCGAGCGATACAAGAGACAGCACCGCGCCCCATACCGCTCCGAAAGCTGCGGATTTTACGGTATTCCCGCGCTTTCCGACAGCGGATTTTCCGACAGCGGAATTGTCACCGAACGCCATAACGAGCACCGCAGTAAAGTCGAACAGCAGTCCCCATATCAGTATGAACACCGGCGACATTACTCCCACTCCGAAGCAAACCGACGCGGTCATGAGCACCACTCTTGCGGCTTGCGACACCGTGAGATAAAACTGTGCCGATGAGACATTTCCGAGCGCACGTTTTGACGTTTTCAGCACACGAACAACTCCGTCAAGTCCGCCCGCAGAGTTAACAGAATCCGTATAGACCGCGGCGTCGGAGTTTCTCGCGAGAGTTTCGGGGATGTTCTTCATGCTCGACGACGCGACCGTTATGCCGTATTCGCTCTCCGACAGCACGCCCGAGTTCCACACGCTCTTGCCGACCGCTATCACGTTATCCCCGCCGATGTTTTTCATAGCGTAAGCGGAAGACGCGGCGTATTCATGCTCGCTCATCCCGTCAAACGACACTACGGCACTGTTTTCGTCGGCTTCTGTGTAATTTGAAACCTTAGCGGATTTATCGAACAGACCGAGCTTTCGGAGATAATAGTAATCCGCCTGCGAGTTTCTTGTGAAAAGCACGGGTGTGATTCCGTTTTGCTTTAGGAATGCGATGTTCTCCCGCGCGTATTCCTCTTCCTTCTCGGAGATGACAAAGTATCCGACAAACGTCATGTACTGGGTCAGCACGGGAAGGTGCACAAGGCTCGGGAACTGCGAAGGTCTGCGTGAGACTGCGAGAACTCTGCCTCCGCTTATCTCATGTCTTGCGCATTCGGTGAAAATTTTCTTTTTCGTCTCGTTGTCAAGCTCAGCCGTGCCGTTTTCGGTCTCTATCATTGTACAGCACCGCATTACGTCGTCGATATTGCCGCACGAGACTGCGTAAAGCTCGTTTTCGATAAGCACAAGTGAGGTTTCAAGTCCCATCGAACCTTCTGCCTCATGTCCTCTGTGGTCGGCAAGTGCGCATTCTGTCTGAATATTCTTCCCGCTCAGCTTTACATACGCGTCGGTTGCGAGATGAACAAGTCTTTCGGGAGAGGTCATGCTCTTCACGCTTTCTCCGCTTGACAAGCCGTTCTGCATTCCGAGAGCAGCACAGGCTGCATAGTCGAGAAGTCTTTCTACGTCCTTGTCCTCGCCTACCGCCTTATCCTCGTAATATTTTCCGCCCGCTCTGCACGCCGAGAGAACCGCTTCGCCTGACTTGAAGAACGACGAGCCGCAGAACACTATCTTTTTCGCAGCTCCTATCCCGCCGAGCTTTTCCGGTCTTCTCACTGTCGCGCGGGTGCTGTTTTTCTTCCTGCCGAGCCTGCATGAAATATCGGAGCAGTCGCGTATCGCCACGGAGAATATGATATATCCGATAACGGTGAGAAATTCGCTCATAGCCGCCGTCGCCATTGCCATGGACGAGAGGAAAACCTCGGGCAGGCTCAAATTCTTCTGCCAGAACATGGAGACAAACGTGAGCGCCATGACGCATCCGAGCATAACAAGCGACGTCGTGCGGCTTCTGTCCCTGAGCTTTTCTATCTCGGGAATTTCAGCCGACTCTATCTCTATGCCGCCCTGCTTCATTGACACGAGAGTTTCTTCCCCCGTTGCCGCCGCGAGCATTCTCACTCTTCCCGACAGCACAGTCGAGCCGGCGAAAAGCATATTCGAGCGGAATTCACACGGCACATCGTGGCTTCCCTCGGCGAGCTTGATTACGGAATTGAACTTCTTCAGCGGAGTTTTGTTTTCCGTTATGCCCTTTTCGGTAACTGTAGCGGAGGAGTCGGACAAAACTCTGCCGTCACACGGGACTGTATCTCCGGCTTCAAGGAAAACGATGTCCCCGGGAACAATGTCGTCAGCGGAAATCATCCTAACTCTGCCGCCGCGTATCACCGAAACCGACGGTATCTTTGCCTTTGCAGTTCCCTCAAGTATCGTCTCCGCGCGGATGAACGTAACAGCTCGAATGACAGCGGATGTGACAAGGATAGCGGTGAGCCACCCTGCCTCGTAGTTTTTGTCGAACATTGCCGCACAAACCGCGCTTATCACAAGGAGCAGTGTGGCGATATCGAACACCGACGCTATCATTCCGGGAGAAGTGCGCAAGCCTGACGTTTTCCAGATGGAGTTTCTGCCGTACCTTCGCCGCCTTTTTCTTACCTCGCGCTCATCCAGTCCCTTATACATATCGACCGACAGTTTTTCGAGAGCTTCACTGTCCGTAAGCAGGTGCCAGTCGTTTTTTGCTTTCATTTCAGACTACCTTTTCGGTTTATTTTACTGTTATGCCGTTTTCGTCCGCGTCAACCGTGATTTTGTCAAGCTGACCGCGTTTTGCCACGATAAGCTCCGCGATTTTGTCTTCGATTTCGCTCTGGATAAGGCGGCGCATATTTCTCGCTCCGAACTTAACGGAATACGACTTATTTGCGATATAGTCACGCGCGGCAGGTGTGAATTCGGACTTGATTCCCTTTTTGTCAAGCACAGTGGCGAGATCCGAGAGCATGATATCCGCAATGGACTTGAAGTTTTCCTCCGAGAGCGGGTTGAACGTGATTATTTCGTCCACACGGTTGATAAACTCCGGTCTGAGGAAATCTTCCAGCGCGCGTCTGGTCTTGTCCTCCACCACTGCCTTCTGTGAATCGGAGAATCCGGCGCGGTTGTGTGAGTATGTGCTTCCGGCGTTCGTCGTCATTACGATAACGGTATTGGTAAAATCCACCTGCTTGCCGTGGGAGTCGGTGATTATTCCGTCATCCAGAATCTGGAGCAGGATATTCATAACGTCCGGATGCGCCTTTTCAATCTCGTCAAAGAGAATGACGGAATACGGACGGCGGCGTATCTTTTCGGTGAGCTGACCCGCATCGTCGTAGCCAACATATCCCGGAGGGGAGCCTACTATACGCGACACCGAGAACTTATCCATGAATTCGCTCATGTCAAGTCTGATGAGTGTCTCGGGGGAAGTAAAGAGATCCGCGGCGAGAACCTTGACAAGCTCCGTTTTTCCGACGCCCGTAGGTCCCGCGAAGATGAACGACACCGGCTTCTTCTTGTATGCAACTCCGGTTCTGGAGCGTCTTATTGCCCTTGCAACCGCGTCTACGGCTTCGTCCTGACCGATTATCCTCTTTTTCAGGCGTTCGTCCAGTTTTTCAAGCTTTTCGTATTCGCTCTCGGCTATGGCAGACGCCGGTACTCCCGTCCATATCTCGATAACGTCGCAGAGGTCGTTTTCGGTCATTTTCACGTTTCCGCATATCTCGTCAAGCTCGGTCAGCCTGTTTTCGATGCGCATTTCCTCCGCCTTGAGGTCCGCGAGCTTTTTGTATCTCTCCTCCGCTTCTTCATCCGTTGCGGGAGCTTCTCCGCCGTTTATGAGAGTTTCAAGCTCACTCCTGTCGTGCTCTACCTTAACTTTTCTGTCGGCAAGCTCATGTCTTTCGTTTATCTCGGGAGTATGCACCGATATATGCGACGCGGCTTCGTCAATGAGGTCGATGGCTTTGTCGGGGAGGAAGCGGTCCGTGATGTATCTCTCCGAAAGCTGAGCGGCAGAGGACAGAAGCGCGTCGGATATCTTCACACCGTGGTAGTCCTCGTAGTATTTCTTTATTCCGCGGAGGATGTCTACCGTATCGCTGACGGAAGGCTCGTTTACCATGACCGGCTGGAATCTTCTCTCGAGCGCGGTGTCCTTTTCAATGTACTTTCTGTATTCCGTGAGGGTCGTAGCTCCTATTACCTGAATCTCCCCTCTCGAGAGCGCGGGCTTTAGTATATTCGCGGCGTTCATGCTTCCCTCGGCGTCGCCTACTCCGACAATATTGTGTACCTCGTCGATTACAAGAATGACGTTGCCCTTTGCCTTTACGTCGTTCAAGAGTCCGAGAACGCGGGATTCAAACTGTCCTCTGAACTGAGTTCCGGCTACAAGCGCGGTGAGGTCGAGCAGGCACACGTCGTGGTTTTTCAGTCTGTAGGGAACGTTTCCCGCCGCGATTTTCTCAGCGAGAGCCTCCGCTATGGCTGTTTTTCCGACTCCGGGTTCGCCTATGAGACAGGGATTGTTCTTCTGACGGCGGCAGAGTATCTGTATCACTCTTTCAAGCTCACGGTCGCGTCCGACTATTCTGTCGAGCTTGCCTTCCTTTGCCCTTTCGGTGAGGTTTGTCGTGTAGCCGGAGAGGAATTTGTACTCCTTCACGCCATCGTCCTTGTCTGTGTTTTTATCGTTTTTGTCGCGCTTTTTGGCTTTCTCCTCGGATTTTCTTGCCGCGTCTCCCATGAGCTTTGAGAAGTTGAACAGGGGAGCCGCACTGCTTGTTTCGCCGGGGTTTATCTCGCCGTTGTCTATAAGCTCCTGAACATCGCTGTTGAGGCGCTCTATAGTGTCGTCGTCAAGCCCTGACTGAGCTATGATGTCGTCGACCGGCTTTATTCCAAGCTCTCGTGCGCATTTTACGCAGAATCCCTCGGGTTTGTCGCCCATTTGAGGATTATGCAGAAATATTACTGCCGCTCTTTTGTGGCATCTTGAACACATTATCATATATTTTACCTTATATTACCAATTAATTATAGAACTTATCTCTTTTATCGGGTTGTGCGCTATCAGATATCGGCATATTCTTGTGTCCTCAACTACGTCTTTGCCGAAGAGAGAGGGGTCGATTGAACCGAGGGAGGACACGAGAGACGCAAGCACTGTCGCAAGCACAAATGCAAACAGCACAGCTTCAACCGCACCGAAAGCCATACCGAGGACGGAATTTGCCTGGCTCAGCACAGGGAGCTTGAAAATGAGGTTCAAAACCGCCGTCAGAAGTGAAAGCACAATGAATGCGGCGAGGAAGATTACGATAAACGAAGCGCAGTTTGCGATTATCTGCGAGGTCGGCTTTGCTATCTCTTCCGCAAACGCACGGACGGTGTTTTCTCCGCAGCCTGTGATTCCCTTTATCTTCTCGGTGAAGGTAGTAATGTTGACGTTATACCTCTCGAGTATGGAAGTAAACGGCTCGGGCATGTCCACGGCAAGTCTGTCGAGGTTGTAAAGATCCGTGTTCGTATCGAATGCAAGGGATTTCAGCGTTTCAAATATGCCGTTTGTTATAGGTTCGGAGAGATACTTGTCTCTGACTATGTCGGCGAGCACGGGCGTATACGCGTATGCCACGATGAACGACACCACCGACGTCACAAGTCCCATCACGGATTTGACCAGTCCTCTTCCCGCTCCGCGCCATATTATTATCACGGCGGAGAGCAATATTATCGCGTCGATTGCTAAACTCATTTTATGTATCCCTCCTGTTTATTTACAGTTGTCATTTTTTCAGTTGAATGCCGGAGCCGCGGACGAACGTGAGCACAGAAGCGCGCCCTTGTTCAGCGGTACCACGGTAAGCACCTCTGTCTCCGGTGTGTATTCCTCTGCCGTTCCGTCGGGGTGTATTTTTATCACTCTGTCGGCGGCGGTGAGGTACGCGAGAGAGTCTTCATAGTTCACCGAGCCGTATGCGCCCGATATTCTCACGTCAAGCACCGCGCTGTACACGTTTTCTCCGGTCGAATCAAATACCGCGCATTTGTTTTCGCTTCCGAGAGCGTTCACACTGCCGACTACCACCGCGCCGGATTTTGTTATGTCGGCATAGCGGAGATTCATTCCCGTGAAGCTGTAGGACGAGGTTATGCCGCCGCTGTAGTTAAAGAAGTAAAGTCCGTTGTCGCACAGCAGTATGAATCCGTCGTCAAAAGCCTGTATCTCAAGCGGCATCGTGTGAGTGTAGGACGAGGTGTACAGCGGAGTGTCCGAGCCTCTTTTGATAATGGATATCTCACATCCGAGGTCGGTGTCCGCCGGAACTCCCGAAGCTATCACAATATATTCCCCATCGGGAGAGAGAGCCGCGCCGAGGACATAGTTTTCTTTGTAAATGCTCATGGATTTGTTGAACGCCGCGTTATACAGCTCCACCACGTATTTTGTCTCACGCGAGCGGGTCACAAGGAGAAGAGATCCGTCGTCGGATATGTCTCCCGTAACAATGGGCTGGGACGAGGTGCGCTCTATTATTCTTGTGAGCTGATTGTAGACAGAATATCCCGTGCCGCCTACGTCGTAGAGCAGGAGATATTTTCCGCTCGTCACCATATCGGGAGAGGTGTATTGGCACGAATCCTCAACAAGAAGTCCGCCGCCCGAGTCGTAGTACAGATACGAGTCAACGGTGCATATGGCAGTACCTCCGCGGAAGGAAGATGTTACTAGCTCGTCGCTTCCGTTGTAGACGACACTCGAGTATTCTCCGCTGCCCGGGATTGAGAGCGCGCTCATATCACGGACGAGGAATTTTAAGTTGTCATAGGTAACGTACTGCCCGAGAAAGAGCATTACGAATATAATATAGCCGATGAGGGTGAGCATCAAAGCTATGCCCGCCGCCATGTATTTTCGGGAAACCTTCAAGTAATATCGGTTGACCCGCGGCTCCATTCCGTCAAGAACGGGAATTTTTTCATTGGAGCTTTCCTTGCCCATTTTTACCCCCGTATCAATCTGCTTTCCAGTCGAATTTTTCGGGATATTCCACCTCTGTCAGGTAAAGTCCGTCGGGAGGTGCGGTTTTTCCTGCCTTTGTTCTGTCCTTCGCTTCGAGAACGTCTGCTATGTCGTGTGCAGTATACAGTCCGTATGCCGCGTCGGTCAGCGTTCCCGTGATTATTCTTACCATATTATATAAGAACCCGTCCGCCGTCACGCTGAGCACCGTCATGCTTCTCTCCCGCCTTACCGAGAGGGAATATATCTCGCGAACCGCGTCCGTTATTCTCGAGCCTGCCGCCATGAACGAGGTGAAGTCATGCTTTCCCACAAGAGCCTTTCCGCAGGAGTTCATCACGTCAATTCCGTTCTCGGGAAGCGGCTTTTTCAGCTGCCACGCAAGAGAGGCGAGGAACGGGTCATACGCGGGAGAGTCGTACATTTTGTATTCGTACGTCTTTCTCACGACCGAGTACCGCGGATGAAAGTCGTCTCCCGCCACGCTCTCTCCGGCTATTCCGATGTCGCAGGGAAGAAATCTTCTCGCCACACGGTGCAGCTTTCCGACGGGGACGTCAATGGTATCGCACTCGTTTTTCGGCTCGACGGTGCAGACAAAGCCCTCGGCGTGAACTCCCGCGTCCGTTCGTGAGCAGCCTGTGACCTTCACTTCAAACCCGAGAGCCTTCGAGATGGAAGAGGTTAATGTTCCCTGCACCGTCCGCTTATCCGGCTGAAACTGATATCCCGCAAAGTCCGCGCCGTTATACTTTATTTTCAGTACACGCTTCATGTCACATCGTCATAAAATATATCGGAAGGAACTTATTCACAAGCACTACTCCCGCGCCGAGTGCTATAATTACGGCAAAGTAAATGTAGTCGAGGCAGGAGGAGCGCAGGCGGTTCATTCTGGTTCTGCCCTCTCCGCCGGTGTAGCATCTGCATTCCATTGCGGTGGCAAGCTCGTCTGCGCGTCTGAATGCCGAGATGAACAGGGGAATAAGTATCGGAATGAGAGCCTTCGCCCGCTTAACGATGCCTCCCGTCGAGAAGTCCGCGCCTCTTGCTGTCTGAGCGGCTATAATCTTCTGCGTCTCGTCGATAAGCGTCGGGATGAATCTGAGCGCGATGGTCATCATCATGGAAAACTCATGCACGGGAACGTGAAGCTTTGCGAGGGGGGCAAGAAGCTGCTCAAGAGCGTCCGTCAGTGCAAGCGGAGTCGTCGTGTATGTGAGAAACACCGAGGTCGCGACGATGAGCAGCACTATTCGCAGCACTATCATCACGGCGTTGATTATGCCTTCAAGATAGACGTGAATGAAGCCGAACTCAAACAGCAGCGTGTCGCCCGTCATCCAGAAGATGTTTATAACCGCCGTGAATATGATAATATAGAGAAGCGGCTTGATTGAATTTAAGATAAGGGACGGGGACAACTCGGTCTGTACCACAAAAAACACCGACGCCGCCAGCAGAAGCACAAATGCGCCGACAGATTTTGCCATAAAAATTATTGCGATATACATGAGGGAGACGACTATCTTCCAGCGCGGGTCAAGGCGGTGAATGACGGAGTTTCCCTCGCAGTATTGCCCGAAGGTTATATCTGATTTCATTTTTTATTCCTGTTTTAAACGTATTTTTCTTCCGATTCCGGCGGTGTTTTGCCTGACGCGATATATTCGCCGAGCTTTTCCGCCGCCCAGTTGACAGTGTAAACATCGCGTCCTATGTCGATGCCGTTTTCCGCGAGAGCCGAGGCAACACGCGTTATCTGCGGCACGTCAAGCCCTATCGCGACAAGCTCCCTGTATTCCGAGAAGACTTCGGCGCACGGCTTATGCATGAGTATCTTTGAGTCAGACATTACAATAATGCTGTCGCAGTACAGTGCCATGTCCTCCATGCTGTGGCTGACTATGATGACGGTGGTTCCCGACTCACGAGAGTATTTTTTTATTCCGCCGAGGATGTCTCTCCTGCCTGCCGGGTCAAGTCCTGCCGCCGGTTCGTCAAGGATGAGTATCTTCGGATTCATAGCGATTACTCCCGCAAGAGCCGCGCGTCTTTTCTGCCCTCCCGACAGCTCAAAGGGGGATTTGTCGAGAAGCTCCGGAGACAGTCCCGAAAACGCCGCCGCACGCTCGACAGTGGATTTCAGCTCATCTCCGTCAAGACCCATGTTGCGCGGACCGAACTCGATGTCCTCACGCACGGTCTCCGCGAAAAGCTGATATTCGGGGTACTGCATGACAAGTCCGGCTTTGAACCTTATCTCGCGTATCTTCTTCGGCTCCGCCCAGATATTCACGCCGTCTAAAATGACCTCGCCTTCATCGGGAGTGAGAAGACCGTTGAGCATCTGCACGAGCGTTGACTTTCCGCTTCCCGTATGTCCGATAAGTCCCGTGATACCTCCGTCTATTTTAAACGAAACGTTGTCAAGCGCCTTGTTCGGAGTGCTCGTCTTTTTTCCGTATGTGTATGATAAATTTTTTACTTCTACAGTTGCCATCTTATTCTCCGCGTATCATCGGATGTACTTTTTGTTTCGTATAGCTTCGGTTATAACTGCCGCGCATTTCTCCGGGTCAAACACGTCGAGAGGAACGTCAAGACCGCGCTTACGCATTTTATATAGCAGCTCCGTCGTTTGAGGAACGTCAAGCCCCGCCGCCCACATTTTCTCGGGACTGCCGAATATTTTCGCGGGAGTTCCGTCTCCGATAAGCCTGCCGCCGCTCATCAACATTATTCTGTCAGCCATGGCAGCCTCGTTCATGTGGTGCGTTATATGGATTACGGTTATTCCCTCTTCCTTGTTCAGCTTTTCGATTATCGACATTACCTCGCGTCTTCCCATGGGGTCGAGCATAGCGGTGGACTCGTCGAAGATTATGCAACGTCTTCTCATCGCGATAACTCCGGCAATGGCGACGCGCTGCTTCTGTCCTCCCGATAAATTATACGACGGACGGCGCGCGTATTTTGTCATTCCGACGGCTTCGAGAGCTTCGTCCACTCTTTTTCTTATTTCCTTCGGCGGCATACCGAGGTTTTCGCATCCGAACGCGACGTCTTCCTCTACTATTGTGGCGACTATTTGGTTGTCGGGATTCTGGAACACCATTCCCACGTTGCGCCTTGCTTCAAGAATATCGCTCTCGGTAGTGTCCTGCGACGTCATGTCCTTCCCGAATATGGTGAGCTTACCGCTGTCGGGCAGGTTTATCATGCAGAGAAGCTTCGCGAGAGTGGATTTTCCGCTTCCGTTGTGTCCGAGTATTGCCGTGAACGAGCCTTCCTCTATCTCGAACGAAATTCCGTCAAGGGCGTTTTTAGGTTGAGTTCCTTCCTCAGCCGGATATGAAAATTTTAGGTTTTCGGCTTTTATTACAGTTGGCATTTTTTACTCCGTACCAAAGTATTTGCGTCAGAAGCTGAACTTTGCCCTGACAGTAGCTCCGCTCGGGAGAAGAAGTCCGGAATCCGTAACGGGAATGCAGGTCTCGCCCGTCTCTACGCTGACATGACCGCGAAGTCTCTCGGGCAGTGTGCGCATGAGAAGGTACTGCATTACCGCGGGGGACAGTCCGGTTGTGTATGAATTTATGAGGAAGAACAGCGGCTCGTCACTGAGAAGTTTTACGGTGAGGGAGATAAGCTCCGCCGCGCATTCCTCGAGTTTCCAGACCTCTCCCCCCGGTCCTCTGCCGTATGAGGGTGGGTCCATGATTATTCCGTCGTACTTGTTTCCGCGTCTTATCTCACGCTCGACAAACTTTTTGCAGTCGTCGACAATATATCTGCACGGCGCGTCCTCAAGTCCGGAGAGAGCCATGTTTTCCTTTGCCGCCTGAGTCATTCCCTTCGACGCGTCAACGTGAACAAGAGATGCGCCTGCCTTTGCGCAAGCTACGGTAGCTCCGCCGGTGTACGCGAAAAGGTTCAGCACCTTCGGCTTCTCTCTGCCATCGGATATTGCGCCGCGGATGACCTCGTCCTGCCAGTCCCAGTTCACAGCCTGCTCGGGGAAAAGTCCCGTGTGCTTGAATCCCATGGGGCGCAGTCTGAACGTGAGGTCGCGGTAGTTTATGCACCACGCTTCGGGCATACGGTGAACCGTCCATGATCCTCCGCCGCCTACTCTTTTGTAAACTCCGTCAGGCTTTCTCCACAGCGGATTTTTTCTCTCGCCGCTCCAGATAACCTGCGGGTCGGGTCTGACGAGGATGTATCTGCCCCATCTTTCAAGCCGCTCGCCGCCGTCGCAGTCGATAAGCTCATATTCTTTCCATTTATCTGCTGACCACATATATAATTCTCTTTTCAATCATTCATTCAAAAGTTTTTTTGCGATGTCCGAGCGGCTTCCTCTGCCCGTCTGACCGATTTTGCCCGCCATAGTCGTAGGCTTGTTGTAGTATTCGGCAAGGCGAGAGTTTCCGGTGAAGGCGTGGCACATTGCGGCTGCGAGAGCGTCTGCGGTGTCGTCCGGTTTCGGTTTTTCGCGAAGTCCGAGTAATCTCGTCACGGTGTCTGTCATCTGGTGCTTGTCCGCTCTGCCGTATCCCGCAACCGAATTTTTTATCTGAAGCGGGGTATACTCAAATATGGGAACGTCGTTTTGTCTCAGCGCAAGTATTATTGCACCTCTGGCTTCCGCGACGATTATGCCGGTTTTCTGGTTCGTGTTGAAAAACAGCTCTTCTATGGCGGCGCACTCGGGACTATACTTCTTTATTATCGCCGAAAGCTCCGTATAAACCGCAAGGATTCTGTCCTCGGTGCGCATGGAAGAGTTTGTGGTAATTGCGCCAAAATCAACAGGCTTCTGACGCATACCGCTCGCATCGGAGGACACGACTCCCCATCCGACAATGGCAATTCCCGGGTCTATGCCCAAGATAATCATACTATCACCTATTATAATATTGTAATGATATATTATATCATATTAATGTAGGGATGTCAAATTAATTTGCTGTTAATAAAGATATGTTAACTTTTGATTTTTCGCCGCGTTTCAACATTTTGTCCTAAAAACAGGAATTTCGACAAAGCAATCTTTTATAGCTCTGCGGCTTGCAATGCTCTTGACAAAATTAACTATCCGTGATATACTGTATATACATTAATTCCTTATTATTTTCATCAGAATCAAAAGAAGCTATGCTGAGCATATTTTTACTGCCTGCATAGCTTTTGTTGCCAAATCCCAATCAGAGGTATTTTATGGAAAATAGTAATTCCAAAAAAGGTCTTGTTTTTCTTATCGTGACAGCTGTCGTATGGGGCTTTGCGTGCGTCGGTCAGGTCGTAGGCGCGGACAGCATGACTCCGTTTTACTTTAACTTTTCGAGATATTTTCTCGGCTCTCTTTCCGTAATACCGCTCATATTCATCTTCGAGAGAGGCGCGCACGACAAAGAGATGATGAAAACCTCGCTCATAGCCGGACTTATGGCAGGTGTCGCTCTCTTCGCCGCGTCGTACGTTCAGCAGGTCGGAATCATGCTCACGGACTCAGCCGGAAAGGGCGGGTTCATCACGGGACTGTACATGATTTTCGTTCCCATAATCGGCATATTCCTCGGCAAAAAGACGGGACTGCAAATCTGGGTAGGCGCAGGCTTCGGCGTTGTCGGCTTGTTCCTGCTCTGTCTCGGCGGCTCCGAGCTTACTATCACCAAAGGCGATCTTCTTCTCATCCTCTGCGCGGTGCTGTTCGCCATCCACATCCTTATCATAGACCACTTCGGTCAGAGAATGTATTCCCTCCGCTTTGCCTTCGTTCAGTTTGCAACCAGCGCCGTCCTCAACTGCATAGGAACTCTCATATTCGAGGATTTTGCTCTTGCCCCTCTCAAAGCCGCTATCATTCCCGTTCTCTACTGCGGAATCGGCTCTGTCGGAGTTGCGTACACCTGCCAGATTCTCGGACAAAAGTACAGCGACCCCACCTCCGCTTCCGTCATTCTCTCAACCGAGTCTATGTTCTCGGCGATAGGCGGCGCGCTCATCCTCCACGAAAGAATGACAACGCAGGGCTACATCGGCTGCGCGCTCATCTTCATCGGAATAATGCTCACTCAGATAAACTTCGACAAATTCAGACGCGGAAAGAAATCCAAAGCCGTATAACAAAAATAAGTCTGCCGAAATCACGGTTATGTGAAAACGACAGACTTTTTTCTTTTGTCAAATCAGCGCGGAGACGAGCTTGTACGTGTTTATGAGGACTATGACGACTCCGATAAACGCCATGAAAGGTTTCAGCGGCAGCTTTTTGCACAGATACGCAGCGACTGGAGAGATAATCACACCGCCCACGAGAAGTCCGAGGACAGCCGGAAGATATTCCCCGACTGAGCCGAGCGTCATCACAAACATAACGGACTCCGCGGCGGTAACGAAAAATTCCGCTGTGTTCACCGAGCCTATGGTTTTTCTCACGTCGCAGTCGGATGCTACAAGGGTTGACGTCACGACCGGTCCCCATCCTCCGCCGCCTATCGAATCGCTGAGTCCGCCGACAAGTGCGATAGGATAAACCTCTTTGCCGTATACCCTTGCTTTCTTCTCGCTTTTTCCCACGGCTTTTACGAATATCACTATTCCCATGACGATAAGATAAGCGGAAACTATGGGGGATATCACGCGCTCGTCAAAGGAGGTCAGGATATACGCGCCAACGACGCCGCCGACTACTCCGGGAATTATCAGCCGCAGAACAAGCCCTTTGTCGATGTTTTTCATTTTGAAGTGCGACACGCCCGAGGCAAGAGTTGTGAATATCTCCGCGAGGTGAACGCAGAACGACGACACGGCAGAGGGAATGCCCATCGCACGCAGAAGTGTACCCGACGTGACTCCGTAAGCCATGCCGAGCGTTCCGTCAACAAGCTGCGCCGCCATTCCCGCGATAAAGCATATGAGAAACAGTTTCATAATACCGATTTCCTTATGTATTCAATAAGTTTTTCGGTATTATACCACCGTCGTTCCGTCAAATCAAGAAGGGGAGAAGCAATAGTCGCGGGAAAAGTCAAGATATGTTATTCAGCACTACCGAGGATACTCTGAATTAATCGGATTTTTGCGATAAAAGGCTGAAATATAGGGACTTTTGTCGCAAAAATAACCTTAAATCAGAGGCTTCCTAAGCCAAAGCTGACGCTGAGCGCGGTGTTCACGTGCGTCATGGTCTCGTCGTCGAGGTGTCCCATTTTGTCGCCGAGCCGCTGTTTGTCAATCGTCCTCACCTGCTCGAGCAGAACGACGGAATCCTTTGACAAACCCTCGACCCTCTCCGCGTTTATATCAATATGTGTGGGAAGGCGGTTTTTGCCCATTCTGCTCGTTATCGCAGCCGCTATCACCGTCGGAGAATGCAGGTTTCCCGTGTCGTTCTGCACAATCAGCACCGGTCTTTTGCCGCCCTGCTCGCTTCCCACAACGGGACTGAGATCCGCATAATATATGTCGCCGCGCCGTATCATTTTGTTTTCATCCTTTCTCGTTCCTGTGTTTTCATTTTTATTATTACCGCACACCGCCGGAATTAATCACGCCGAAAGTATTTCCTCCTTTCCCAGTATATGCCCGACTGCCGTGCGCGATACCACATTACGTCTGCACGAGGTTATCTATTATGATGTAGCAAACAACTTTATTATTTCTGTATATTGTAAAAGGCGGGAAAATAAGCTATAATAGTCAAAAGCGGCTTCCTCATTATTTGCCGTGCATCCTTTAGCGGAGGAAAACACAATGAACAAATTTGAAGAATATTTCATGGGAAAAAGCGTGTCTCTCATAGGCGCGGGAGTGTCAAATCTTCCGCTCGCGGGACAGCTTACAAAAATATGCTCCCTTGTTACGGTGAGGGACAAAAAAAGCCGTGACGAGCTTGGTGAATGCGCCGATACACTCGAGGGACTCGGAGCAAAGCTGATACTCGGAGAGAGCTATCTTGACGGGATAGACGAGGACGTTGTCTTTCGCTCGCCCGGAATACGCCCCGACATACCCGAGCTCAGAGAAGCCGTAAGCCGCGGAACATTGCTCACCTCCGAGATGGAGTTTTTCCTCTCGCTCGAACCCTGCCGTATTTACGCAATCACCGGAAGCGACGGAAAATCCACCACGACTACGCTCACATATCTCATGCTGAAAAGCGGGAACGAGCACGAAACCTTCCTCGGCGGCAACATAGGAAAGCCCCTGCTCGACAGATACTCCGCCATTCACCCCGAAGACAGCGCGGCAGTGGAGCTTTCGTCCTTCCAGCTTATGACAATAGACGCACCCGTTGAAGTCGCCGCCATAACTAACGTAACGCCGAACCACCTCAACTGGCACACTTCCATGGACGAATATATTGAAGCGAAAAAGCACGTCCTCCGTCACGCCGGCAGAGCTGTTCTAAACTACGACAACGAAGTCACGCGGAATATAGCGAAGGAGATGCAGAAAACCAAAACTCCCGTCACGCTATTCTCCCTCTCGCCCATCCCCGACACAGCTCTCAGGGACATTGACAGTAAGGTATGGCTTGAGAACGATATAGTCTACGCCTGCTTCCCCGAATGCGGAAAGGTGGAGATTATGCCCCGCAAAGCGATAAAGCTCCCCGGACTGCACAACACCGCAAACTACATGACAGCAGTCGCCGTGACATGGGGCAGAACCACGCCCGAGAAGATACGGGAAATCGCGTCAACCTTCGGCGGAGTGGAGCACAGGCTTGAGTTCGTTCGCGAGGTTGGCGGAGTAAGCTACATCAACGGCTCGATTGACTCCTCCCCCACGAGAACCGCCGCAGCACTCTCCGCGATAAACGACCGTCCCGTTGTGCTGATAGCGGGAGGATATGACAAGCACATTCCATACGAACCTCTCGCCGACGCGGTTTATTCTTCATCCGTACACACTGTCGTCTTAACGGGAGACACGGCGGCGGCAATAAAGAAGGCTCTCACCGAAAACGAAAAATACTCTTCCTCGGGACTGAAAATAATCGACGCGGAATCTTTTGAAGCTGCGGTTCGTCTTGCCGGAGAGAACGCACGTCCCGGAGACACCGTAATTCTCTCCCCCGCGTCCGCTTCCTTCGACAGATTCAAAAACTTCGAGGAGAGAGGAAAATACTTCAAAAAACTGGTTAACGAAATGTAATATGTAATTCATGGAGGTATAAATGGCAGAATTCAAGGAAATACTGCGGCGGCTTTGCTCTATCATGACAATAACCGGCTGCGAAAAGAACGCGTATGACGAGGTTAAGGCTATGTTTTCGTCCGACTTTGACGAGATCAGAACCGACCTCGCGCGCAATATTGTTTTAATAAAACGCTCGAAGCACCCCACAAGAAGCATAAAACCCACCGTCCTTCTCGACGCGCACATGGATGAGGTCGGAATGATAGTCTCGGGCGTCACAAACGAGGGCTTTCTCCGCGTCACATCGGTAGGCGGCATCGACAGAAAGCTGCTCCCCTCGGCGGAAGTCACGGTCTACGGAACAAAGGAGCTGTACGGCACTGTAGTATCGTATTCAGCCGACTATGACCGTGCGAAGAGCGAAAAAACTCCCGACTGGAACGACATTCTCATAGACATAGGCTGCGGCAAGGAAGAAGCGGAAAAACTCGTCGAGCTTGGAACTCCCGTGGGATACCGCTGCTCCGGAGACGAACTCTTAAACGGCAGGATAACCGGAAGAGGACTTGACGACAAGTCCTGCGCCGCGGCTATACTCACCTCCGTTATAAACACACCCGCCGAGGAAATGCTCGCAAACGCGTGTGTCATCCTCTCGACAGGGGAAGAAAACGGACGCGGCGGAGTCTCCTGTGCGGCTCACACCATAAACCCCGACTTCGCGCTCATCTGTGACGTGAACTTCGCAAAGCAGCCCGGAACACCCGACGGCACATCAAAGCTCGAGAGCGGTCCCATGATATCCGTCTCCTCCGCCACAAACAGACGCTTCACAAAGCACATTATAAAGCTCGCGAAGGATAACGAAATCCCCTACACCACAACGATAGAGCCGACCTCCACCGGAACTAACGCCGAATGCGTAGCCTGCGTGAACGAGGGAATCCCCACTGCCGTATTAGGTCTGCCGCTCGCCGGAATGCACACCTTCAGCGAAGAGATAAGCCTGACCGACGCGGAGCACACTGTGAAACTCATCGCAAAGCTGCTCACGACCGAGCTATACTGATGAAAGGAGACGCAAGATGAATAGAACAGAAACAGAACTGCTGAAAAAGCTCTCGCTCGCCTTCGGTCCTTCGGGCTGTGAAGACAAGGTAGCGGAGATAATCAAGGAAGAAATCAAGCCATACGCCGACGAGATAACCGAAGACAGAAGCGGCACGCTCATCGCAAAATACGCCGCCAAAGCCGAAAGAAAGCCGTATGACGCGGACGACGAGCCGGAATTCACACCGGACTGCCCCGACTGCACCACACTCCTTCTGACTTCCCACATGGACGAGGGCGGATTCATGGTAAAGGCAATAGACGACGACGGATTTATCAAAGTAAAAGCTCTCGGCGTGCGCAATCCCATGTTCATCGCGGGCAGAAACGTAACCGTAGGCAACGAAGAGCGCGAGACTATAGGATATTTCGGCGCGAAGGCTGTACATCTCGGCGGAGTCGGCGACTTTGACTCAATGTTCATCGACATCGGAGCGAAGGACAAGGAAGAAGCCGAAAAATATGTCGAACGAGGCGACTTTGCCGTATTCCGCTCGGACTTTGTAGAATACGGAGAAAACGGCACGCGAATCAAAGGAAAGGCTCTGAATTCCCGTATCGGATGCTATGTACTCATCACAGTTCTCCGTAATTTAGCCGAAAACAAGACCGCTCTTCCGTATGATGTGTATTTTGCGTTCACAAGAGGCAGCGAGATAGGAATATGCGGAGAAAAGACTGCCGCTAAGCTGACCTCCCCCGACCTCTCGATAACTGTATGCGCAGTCGAAACAAACGACACTGCCGGAGACGGTATGAAATGCGCCGCGAAAATAGGTGAAGGTCCCGCACTCTCATACGCCGACCGCTCCACTGTGTACGACCGCGAGCTTACCTCATACATCATGTCGGAAGCCGAAAAGCACTCGATAAAATATCAGATAAAGAAATCCACTCAGGGGCAGACCGGCGCGGCAGGAGTTCAGCGTTCCATGTCCGGCGTAAAGTCAGCCGTAGTAGCAGTCCCCGCAAGATATCTCTCCACCTCCGCAAATACCGCAGACACACGCGACATTGACGGTACCGTATCGCTCATCCTCGCGTCGCTGACAGACATCAGATAAAGAAAGGAAATAATAATGTTAAGTCTTATAAAAAAGCTCATAAAGCCGGTATGCGTCCCCGGTAACGAAAATGAAGTCGCGGGTGTTATCGCAGAGGAAATCGCACCCTACGTAACCTCCTGCAAAACCGACAACATGGGAAACCTCATCGCATATGTCGAAGGCACGGGAGAAAACAGGAAAAAGCTCATGTTCGCCGCGCACATTGACGAGATAGGCTTCATCGTAACGCACATCGAGGACAACGGCTACATCCGCTTCTCCACTCTCGGAGGAATCAACATGACGGCGGCGGCGTATTCCGAAGTGACGTTTGAAAACGGACTCTGCGGCATTCTCGTACCCGACTCCGGCGCGTCAAATCCCCTGAACTGCGACAACTGCTCCGTTGACATAGGCACAAAAAGCAAGCGTGAGACTGAGCGCAAGGTAAAGCTCGGCGACACATTCGCGGTAAAGTCCGATGTAATCCGTCTCGCGGGTCAGAGAGCTGCCGGCAGACCGATGGACGACAGAATAGGCGCAGCGGTTATGATTGAAGCTGCAAAGAGAATAGGCAAGCCGTACAACGACGTGTATTTCTGCTTCACTGTCCAGGAAGAGGTAGGATGCAGAGGCTCTAAGACCGCGGCGTATTCTGTAATGCCCGACATCGGAATAGCGCTCGACGTTACCGCAACGGGAGACAGTCAGTCCTCGAAGCCCATGGAAGTGAAGATAGGCGGCGGCGCGGCTGTAAAGATAAAGGACTCCTCGGTAGTGTGCGACAGAGCTCTCGTGAAGAAGATGCGCGACGTTTCCGAAGAGAACAAGATAAAGCATCAGCTTGAGATACTCACGGGCGGCGGAACGGATACCTCCTCAATGCAGCAGACAGGAGCTGGCGCGGTTGCAGGATGCATTTCCATCCCGACGAGATATATCCACTCCCCCGTTGAGCTTATCGACCTCGGCGACGTGGAAGAATGCGTGAAGCTGACCGCGGCTCTCTGCATGACGGATATGTCCGATATCTGCCGATAAAGCCGTATTTTGAGCTGATTTAAGCAGTCGAATAAAAAAATCGAAAAAAATCAAAAAAATTTTGAAAAAGGTATTGACAGCACAGCGTCGATGTGGTATAATAACAACGTCCTCGAGAGAACAGGTAAAAATCAACAAAACGAGGACACAAAAGTTGTAAAAACTATATAAGATGCTGGTGTGGCTCAATGGCAGAGCAGCTGATTTGTAATCAGCAGGTTGTTGGTTCGACTCCGATCACCAGCTCCAGGGGGAGTTCCCGAGTGGCCAAAGGGGACAGACTGTAAATCTGCTGGCACCGCCTTCAGTGGTTCGAATCCACTCTCCCCCATCCCTAAGAAAAGCAGTGATGATAAACTCGTCACTGTTTTTTCGTTTTATGCGAGATGATTTCGTGTCACCTCGTTTTTTCTTTTCTCCGCCATATTTTTCTTTTTTCCGCCATATGCCGAAAAACGATATTGATTTTCCGCTCCGCACATGATATACTTCTCTCAAAGAAAAAATCGAGGGGAGACTCTGCCATGACCGAAAAGGAAAAATGCTTTGCCGGCAAGCTGTACGACCCGTTCTGCGAAGGAATGCCCGGCGTAACAATCGGCTCAGGCTCGGTCATCGGCGCAGGTGCTGTCGTGTCGAAGAGCATTCCCGAAAATTCGCTCGCATACGGTGTTCCCTGCCGTGTGGTACGCGAAATCACGGACGAAGACAGCCTCGAGAACAAACCGGAGCTGTTTTAAGGTAACACCGCACAGTTCTGGTGGTACAATTGCGCAGTCAGATTTTTCGTCAGGTTAAACAAACCGAGGAAGCAAGAGTAAACCCTCTGCTGACGAGGTTTGTGACACATGACGGAAAAGATGCAAGCAAGTGAGCCGCCAAAGCGTTAGCTGTGAATTGTGCGGTGTTGCCTTAAGTCACACATGGAGACAACATGACACTTGAAGAACTGAAAATACGTCAGATGACGAACCAATACCTTCTCTCTCCCTCCGACAAGCTGACGGTTGCGCGCGACCTCTGCGGCGTACAGGCTCAGTTTATGCAAAGTGCCCTGCACTCTCTGAAAATCCGCTGCAATGATTTCGACGAGAGGACTGTACCCGAAGGACTTGTGAAAAACTGGTCTGTGCGCGGTACGGTTCATGTCTTTGCCGAAAGCGACCTGCCTTTGTTTATCCGATGCAATAACGGAAAGGACTACCGAAAAAACGAGTGGCGGGGATATTCCTACATAAAAGAGAATGAACGGCACTGGGCTTTGACACCGGAGCGGCAGAAGTATTTTTCTGATATAATTCTCTCTTCCGTCAGTGAGAGGGCATACACTCGCGACGAGCTGAAGGAGATATGCCGCTCAAACGGTATGACAAAAGCAGAAGAGGACTGTATGTTTGAGTCGTGGGGCGGCGGCATACGGGAGCTTTGCGTGCGCGGATTCATGAACTACACCGTGCAGGAGAAAAAGCAGTATATCGCGTCTCCCGAATTTTCGCCTATCCCCGAGGAAGAAGCAAAGCTCATAATAGCGCGGCGGTATTTCACAAACATAGCTCCCGCAACGATACACGACGCAATGTATTTCACCGGCGCAAAGCAGTCGGAGGTAAAAAGCTGGCTTCGCTCTTTGCCTGTCGAGTCGTTTGATTTCGGCGGCAGGACGTATTATTTCATCCCGAACGGAAAGGCATACGACAGGGAGATTCCGCACTGCGTTTTCCTCGCGGGATTTGACCAGCTCATGCTCGGATACCAGAAAAAGGAAAGTCTTTACTTAAAGCCCGAATATCTGCGCGGAGTGTTCAATCTTGCGGGTATAGTCATGCCTGCGCTGCTTCTTGACGGAGACGCGGCGGCAATTTGGAAAAACAAAAACGGAAGGCTCGAGATAAAGTGCTTCCGCAGTCTGTCCGCGACCGAAAAAAGCCATATCGAGCAGACGGCGGACAAGCTGTGGAGTAATATAAAAGCGATAAACTACATTTAATCACACAAAGGAGACAACACATGGACGAATTCGATTTCAAAAACCCCGCTTACCTTGTCATAACGGACTACATTCCCCAAAGCAGCGGAGAGGACGTTTCCGACAGGCTTCAGGAGATTATCGAGAACAACCCCAACCGCACGCTGTACTTCCCCGACGGAGAGTATCTTATCTCAAAGCCGATTCTCACTCCCGCCGACCCGAAAAGAAGCGTGGCACTGCGGCTCTCTACCTACGCGAAGATAAAAGCCGCTCCCGACTGGAACTCGGACGAGGCTATGGTGCGTCTCGGAGCCGAGTATTTCGCGAACGACATCAGAACCTGCGGCTCCAACTACTCATTCGTAGGCGGCATAATAGACGGAAGCGGAGTTGCAAGCGGTATTTCCGTCGACGGCGGACGTGAGACTGTGGTGCGCGACGTTTCGATAAAGCACACGAAGATAGGTCTGCACATCAAGCACGGCGCAAACAACAAGTCCTCCGACTGCGACATATCCGGCGTGAACATCATAGGCAACGGCAAGCCCGACTCGGTAGGCGTACTCATCGACGGACACGACAACACCTTCACAAACATGAGAATCGCCGACGTTTTCACAGGCTTCCACATTCGCGCGGGCGGAAACTCAATGAGAAACATTCACCCGCTCTACACCTGCGACTACACTAACTACGTAAACTCCTGCGGATTCCTTGACGAATGGGGCTCAAACTGGTACAACTTCTGCTACAGCGACCACTTCGGCATAGGCTTCCGCACCTTCCCCGGAGTAAAGAACATCTGCGACAGCTGCTTTGTAATGTGGTACTGCAACAGAGAAATTTCTCACGTGGGATTTGCAGCGGACGGAGAATTCAATTCCGTGCTCACAAACTTCAAGGTGGACTTCAACGACAAGAGCACCGAAAATATCGTCCTCAAAACCGGCGCGGACACAGGTCACGGAGTTATCGAGAGACTGTTTGTGAATACCGGACTTACAACGGACGACACATACAAAAAATACCTCTCGGGCGGAATATTTTAACCGAAGAGACGGGATACACGGATTTTTATCATGTGTTCCGTCCTTTTTAATACCCAAACAAAAAAAATACTCAAGCACAAACACATATGCTGTTTTTATATTACCGCTGTGTATTTTGCTCTGCATAAAAAAATAACAAAATCTTGCCGAAACCCTTGTATTTATCGGGTAAATGTTATATAATATCGTAGAGTATTGTATCATTGTGTTCTTTGTCGAACATTGTGGCACATATTTTGAAAGGAATTATCATGGCAGAAAACAACAATTGCACCCATAACTGCTCAACCTGCTCTGCAAACTGCTCCTCCCGTGAGCCGCAGCATGACGCGCCCCACAAGGATTCCCACATCAAGCACGTCATCGGCGTTATCTCCGGCAAGGGCGGCGTGGGTAAATCCATAGTTACCTCCATGCTCGCAACGGTAATGCAGAGACGCGACTACAAATGCGCTATTCTTGACGCGGACATCACAGGTCCTTCCATTCCTAAGGCTTTCGGCACTAAGGGAGACATTCTTTCCTCCGGCGACGGACTTATTCCTCTCGCTACAAAGACAGGAATTAAAATGATCTCCGTAAACCTTCTTCTCGAGGATGAAACCCGCCCCGTTATCTGGAGAGGTCCCGTTATCGCCGGCACTGTAAAGCAGTTCTGGACGGACGTTATCTGGGGAGACGTGGACTACATGTTCATTGACTGCCCTCCGGGAACAGGCGACGTACCGCTTACCGTCTTCCAGTCAATCAAGCTCGACGGCGTTATCATCGTCACAACTCCGCAGGATCTCGTTTCAATGATCGTCGGCAAGGCTGTACACATGGCTGAGATGATGAACATTCCGATAATCGGTCTTGTTGAGAATATGTCATACGTCAAATGTCCCGACTGCGGCCGCGAGATAAACGTATTCGGCAAGTCAAAGGCTGAAGAAGTATGTAAGGAGTACGGCATAGAGCTCATCGGCAGAATGCCCATCGACGAAAAGCTCTCCTCCCTCGTAGACCACGGAGTAATCGAGCTTATGGACAACGACTACCTCGACGGTGCAGCCGACAGCGTAGAAAAGTTCTGCGAAAAGAACTGAGACAGGAAAAACTCAAATATAGATGTAAACAGCCGCGTTTTTCTCCGATATGGTGAGGCGCGGCATACATAGAACAACGTTATATCAAAAATGATATATAACGCAAGCTTAAAAACAATATCCATTTCAGGAGGAAAACAGCTTTATGAAAAAAGCAATGACATCTGTTCCGTTCCACGGTACTGCCGAACAGCTCGCAGCACTCGACGCGGTTATAGCAGAGCACAAAACACAGGCAGGCGCACTCATGCCCGTACTCCAGAAGGCGCAGGATATCTACGGATACCTTCCCGTCGAAGTACAGAAGCACATCGCAGCAGAGCTTGACATCCCTTATTCCGAGGTTTTCGGCGTAGTTACATTCTACTCACAGTTCCAGCTGAATCCGAAGGGCGCACATCCCGTCGCAGTATGTCTCGGAACCGCTTGCTACGTTAAAGGCTCGGGCATAATTATGGAAAAGCTCGAAGAAATGCTCGGCATAAAGAGCGGCGCAATCACCTCCGACCTCCGTTTCAGCCTTGACGCTACCAGATGCATCGGCGCGTGCGGTCTTGCTCCCGTTATGACGATCGGCGAAGACGTTTACGGCAGACTTGAACCCTCCATGCTCAAGGACATCCTCGCAAAATATCAGGACTAAGGATACGCTGAATTAATCGAGTTTTTGCGGTAAAAGGCTAAAATATAGGGACTTTTAGCGCAAAAACAACCTTAAATCAGCGGCTTCCTAAGCCTGCAAAAACAGGAAATATACATTAACAGAATTCCGATAAAATATTTGCCGCGCGGCATATGAGGTCACAAATATGAAGATAAGAGAAATACAAAAACTCCTCGGCGCTGACGTGCTTTGCGGGGATGAGCATCTCGACAACGATGTTTACTCCGCCTGCTGCAGCGACATGATGAGCGACGTGCTTGCCTTTGTAAAGGATCAGGGCGTGCTTATCACAGGTCTTTCCAATTCTCAGGTAATTCGCACCGCAAATATGATGGATATGGTGTGCATCGTGTTCGTCAGAAGCAAAACCCCGACGGACGAAATGATAGCACTTGCAGACGAATGCGGAATCACCGTAATGCGCTCTACTCTGCGTGCATATGAGGCGTGCGGTTTACTCTATACGGCGGGGCTTGGAAACGACCCTTCCCGTAAGGAGGCTGCTCATGTCTGACCCGATCAGATTCCACTTTGACGTAGACGGTGAAAACTTTTCATCGGCGGGAGAAGCGTCTGTTCTGGTAAAGAAAAAGCTCCGTCAGCTCGGATTTCCGCCCGACATCATACGGCGAGTGTCCATAGCAATGTACGAGGGAGAAATCAACATGGTCATTCACGCAAACGGCGGAGTGGCTGATGTTGAAGTCGGAGACGAGGAGATAGTCATAATACTGAAGGATACGGGACCCGGAATACCCGACGTACCGCTCGCCATGCAGGAAGGCTACTCCACCGCCCGCGACAGCATAAGAGCCCTCGGATTCGGAGCCGGAATGGGTCTTCCGAACATGAAAAAATACACCGACCGAATGGATATCGACACTACTGTGGGCGTCGGAACTACGATTACGATGAGCGTAAAGCTGTAATCCCGACGACCGACAGCGCACCGTCGAAAACACGCATATCGAGGTGTACCAATGGTTAAGCAATACAAGCATTCGGTTTCGCTTGATACAGAGAAATGCAAGGGCTGCACGACCTGTCTGAAACGCTGTCCCACCGAGGCTATAAGAATCCGTGACGGACACGCGATAATCAAGTCCGAGAGGTGCATAGACTGCGGCGAATGCATCAAGGTATGTCCGTACAAAGCGAAAAAGGCGACCCACGACGACCTCTCGTGCATATCAGACTACAAGTATAAAGTCGCTCTTCCCGCGCCGTCACTCTACGGTCAGTTCAACAACATGGACGACATCGGTCACATCCTCCGCGGACTCCGCATAATGGGATTTGACGATGTGTTTGAGGTTGCCTGCGCCGCCGAGCTGGTTACGGCATACACACGGCTGTACATCAAGCGAAACGACATAAAGAAACCGGTAATAAGCTCCGCCTGCCCCACGATAACGCGAATGATAAGCATGAATTATCCGTTTTTGTGCGATAACGTAATGCCGATTCTCCCGCCCGTCGACATTGCGGCGTATCTTGCGAGAGAAAAAGCGAAAAAAGAGCATCCAGAGCTTACCGACGACGATATCGGAATAATATTCATCTCCCCCTGCCCCGCGAAGGTGAGCTACATAAAGAACAATTTCGCGGGAGAGCGCAACTACATAGACGCCGCACTGTCGGTGAGAGACGTGTACTTCGCGCTCCTTGACATCATGAAAAAACAAGACGGCGACCTCTCCGACTCGACCGAATCCGGCATGATAGGCATCGGCTGGGCAACGACGGGCGGAGAAGCGTCCGCTATAATGAACGAAAGGTATCTTGCCGCCGACGGTATCGAAAACTGCATCAAAGTCCTCGACCAGATTGAGAACGAGGAAATGACAAGTCTCGATTTCGTTGAGCTGAACGCCTGCAGCGGAGGATGCGTGGGAGGTGCTATGACAGTCTCTAACCCGTACATCGCTCAGGCAAGGCTGAAGGAGCTGAGGAGGTATCTCCCCGTCTCCCCGAACAGACCGGCAAGCGAATGGATACCCGACAAATTCTTTAACGAAAACAAGGTGGAATACAGCCCGTACAATCTCCTCTCCGACGACTTCCGAGAAGCCAGACGAATGATGAGCGAGATTGAAAGCATAGCCGAGGGTCTGCCGAAAACAGACTGCGGTTCATGCGGCGCACCTACCTGCATGGCGTTTGCGGAGGACATCGTAAAGGGTGAGACAACCGCGGACGAATGCACGGTGATAATGCGCGAGCTGTTCCACGAGTACCTTAAAAAGCACGCCGACGACTCCGTACTGACAAAGCTCGGAGAACTTCACGACACGGCGCAGGAGAAAAAGAAGGAGGGCAAAAATGACTCTGTCTGAACTTTCAAAGCTCCTCGGACTGAAAACGGTCTGTCTCGAGCACGACTGCGAATTTAACGGAGTTTATGCCGGAGACTTTCTCAGCCGCGCTATGAGCCACGTCAAAAGCGGGAACCTCTGGCTGACTATCATGTCAAACGCAAACGTTGTCGCTGTCGCAAGCCTGTCCGACGCCGCCGCTGTTATTCTCGCCGAGGATGTACAGCTGCTGCCCGATGCTCTTGAGGCTGCGCGGGAAAACTCCGTGAACGTTCTCTCCTCGGACAAAACCGTGTATGAGCTGTGCGCGGAGATATCGCGGCTTATCTGACGGAGGGGTGACGATGAGAGATTACTTCTGCGACCTCCACATCCACTCCTGCCTCTCCCCCTGCGGCGACGACGACATGACTCCCGCGAACATTGTCGGAATGGCACTGCTGAACGGTCTGAACATCATCGCGCTCACCGACCACAACACCTCGAAGAACTGTCCGGCATTCTTTGCTCAGGCAAGGCTTCAGGGACTTGTTCCGGTTCCGGGAATGGAACTTACGACGGCGGAAGATATTCACGTTGTATGCCTGTTCCGCGAGCTGTCGGACGCTATGAAGTTTGATATGTTCGTCAGTGGCAGGCGGATGCTCATCAAAAACAAGCCTGAGATATTCGGGCATCAGTACATAGTCGACGAAAACGACGAGGTCTGCGGAGAAGAGGAAAATCTTCTGATAAACGCGACCGACATCACCCTCGAAGAAGCGGTTGAGGCAGTTCTCTCACGCGGCGGAGTATGTTATCCCGCACACATAGACCGAACGTCAAACGGAATTGTAGCGGTTCTCGGCTCGTTCCCGGAAGACATAGGCTACACCACGTATGAGCTGAACAACGCAGCTTCCGTAACGGAGTACGAAAAGCGTTTTCCGTTTTTGAAAAATCTTCCGAGAGCGGTTTCGTCCGACGCGCACAACCTTTGGAGCATATCCGAAGCTGAGTTTTCGATACCGATCGACGACGAGCCGTATTCAAGCTCCCTCGTGAGAAACAGACTTATCGACTACCTGCTCGGCGGCGGAAGGAGCGGCGGCAATGGATGAGCTTTCACTCTATGTACTTGACATTACAATGAACTCCGTAAGAGCTGGCGCGACCGAGATTTCAATCACGATTGAAGAATCGGGAGATTGGCTGACGCTGACTGTGTCCGACAACGGCTGCGGAATGACGGAAGAACAGCTGAAAAAGCTCGACAATCCGTTCTTCACCACCCGAAAGACGCGCAAGGTAGGACTCGGAATACCGTTTCTGAAAATGCTCGCCGAAATGACGGGAGGAGAAGTAAAAATCGAGTCCGTCTCGGAAAAGGTAAGCGAAAACCACGGAACGACGACTGCGGCAAAATTCGGTCGGCATCACATTGATTTTATCCCGCTGGGAGACATGACGTCCACTGTAACGACGCTCATACAAGGCTCTCCCGATGTGGATTTTACGTTTACTCACAAAACGGAAGAGGGCGAGGTTCGTCTTTCCTGCCGTGAAATTCGCGAAGTGCTTGGCAGTGACGTTTCACTCTCCGAGCCGGAGGTTCTCATGTGGATAGACGGGTATCTCAGAGAGCAGTACGCCGAGCTGAAATAAAAAAGAGTAAACAAAACAAAGCAAATAATTTATTTAAAATATCGAAAGGAACTCACATTATGAAGTCACTTGAGGAACTCAAGGCTATAAAAGCCAGAATGCAGGACAAGGTTTCTGTACGTACCTCCAGCGGAGACATCAGAATCGTAGTAGGAATGGCTACCTGCGGTATCGCTGCGGGCGCACGTCCTGTTCTGAACGCTTTTGTTGAAGGCATCACAGACGCAGGTCTTTCCGACAAGGTTATGGTATCTCAGACAGGCTGCATCGGCATATGCCAGTACGAGCCCGTTGTAGAGATCTACGAAAAGGACAAGGAAAAAGTCACATACGTTAAGATGACACCCGAAAAGGCGGCTGAAGTTATCGAAAAGCACGTCAAGGGCGGCAACATCATCACAGAATACACAATCGGCGCAGCCAAGATATAACTTTTAGGAGGAAAAAACACTTATGATTCGTTCTCATGTACTGGTGTGCGGTGGTACCGGATGTACTTCTTCAGGCAGCCAAGCCATCCGTGAAAAGCTCGCCGAAGAGCTTAAAATTCAGGGTCTTGATGAAGAGGTCAAGATAGTTCAGACAGGCTGCTTCGGTCTTTGCGCACTTGGTCCCATCATGATCATCTATCCGGAAGGAACCTTCTATTCAAGAGTAACTCCCGAAGATATTCACGAAATCGTTTCCGAGCACCTCCTCAAGGGTCGTATCGTTGAACGTCTTGTTTACAATGAAACCGGCAACACTCACGGTGAAGAAGAAGCCGTTGCAGCATCCCTTAACGAGACCGCGTTCTACAAGAAGCAGAAGAGAGTTGCTCTCCGTAACTGCGGCGTCATCAACCCCGAGCAGATCGACGAGTATATCGCAATGGACGGTTACTTCGCGCTCGCTAAGGTTCTTAAGGAAATGACTCCCGAAGAAGTTATCCAGACCATTTCAGCGTCCGGTCTTCGCGGAAGAGGAGGCGGAGGATTCCCCACAGGTCGTAAATGGCAGTTCGCAAGAGCGTCCGTTTCCGACAAGAAGTACGTTGTATGTAACGCCGACGAAGGTGACCCGGGTGCGTTCATGGACCGTTCCGTTCTCGAAGGCGACCCGCACGCAGTTCTCGAAGCTATGGCTATCGCCGGCTACGCTATCGGTGCTGACGAAGGCTGGATCTACGTTCGTGCAGAATATCCTATCGCAGTAAAGAGACTTAATATCGCTATCGAACAGGCAAGAGAATACGGTCTGCTCGGCAAGGACATCTTCGGCACAGGCTTCAACTTCGATATTCACATCAGACTCGGCGCAGGCGCGTTCGTTTGCGGTGAAGAAACTGCTCTCCTTACCTCCATTGAAGGTAATCGCGGTGAGCCTCGTCCGCGTCCTCCGTTCCCGGCAGTTAAGGGTCTGTGGGGTCAGCCTACAATAGTTAACAACGTTGAAACCTACGCTAACGTAGCTCAGATCATTCTCAAGGGAGCAGACTGGTTCGCTTCCATGGGTACTGAAGGCTCCAAGGGTACAAAGGTATTCGCTCTCGGCGGAAAGATTAAGAACACAGGTCTTGTTGAAATTCCTATGGGCACAACTCTCCGCGAGATCATCGAAGAAATCGGCGGCGGCATTCCGAACGGCAAGAAGTTCAAGGCTGCTCAGACCGGCGGTCCTTCAGGCGGATGCATCCCGGCTTCTCTTATCGACACTGAAATCGATTTTGACAACCTTACCAAAATCGGCTGCATGATGGGTTCCGGCGGTCTTATCGTAATGGACGAGGACACATGTATGGTCGACATCGCGAAGTTCTTCCTTGAATTCACAGTCGATGAATCCTGCGGTAAGTGCTCTCCCTGCCGTATCGGTACAGTAAGACTTCTCGAGATTCTTAACAAGATTACCTCTGGCAACGGCGAAATGGAAGATCTTGACAAGCTCGAAGAACTCGCAAACTACATAAAGTCCGCTTCTCTCTGCGCCCTCGGTCAGACAGCTCCTAACCCGATTCTCTCTACACTCCACTTCTTCCGCGACGAATATATCGCACACATTGTCGACAAGAAGTGTCCCGCAGGCGTCTGCAAGAAGCTCCTCTCCTATGAAATCGATCCCGAAAAGTGCCGCGGCTGTACTCTCTGCGCGAGAAACTGCCCTGCCGGAGCTATCACGGGTAAGGTTAAGGAGCCTCACGTCATCAACAAGGAAAAGTGCGTAAAGTGCGGAGCTTGTATCGAAAAGTGTAAGTTCGGCGCTATCTCCAAGAAATAATAGAAAGGGTCGGAATTAAATAAATGGATATGGTTAATGTAAAAATAAACGGTGCCGACTATTCCGTACCTGCCGGCATTACAGTTCTCGAAGCCTGCAGATACGCAAACATCGACATCCCCACACTCTGCTATCTCAAGGATATCAACCAGATTGGCGCGTGCCGTCTATGTCTCGTTGAAGTTAAGGGTGCGAGAGGTCTTGTTGCTTCCTGCGTATATCCCGTAAACGAAGGCATGGAGATTCAGACAAACACTCCCAAAATCAGAGCCGTAAGAAAGACAAACCTCGAGCTTGTTCTTTCCGCTCACAACAAGAAGTGCCTCACCTGCGTACGCTCCACCTCCTGCGAACTCCAGAAGCTCTGCCAGGAATACCGTGTTGACGAGGACCGCTTCTGCTACTCCCCGAAGGAAACAAAGGCTCAGATCGACGACTCTTCCGTTTCCATCATCAGAGACAACTCCAAGTGTATCCTCTGCCGCCGCTGCGTAGCTGCCTGCAACAAACAGCAGGGTATTGGCGCTATCGGCGTAGCTAACCGTGGTTTCGACTCCAAAATCGAGTGCGCGTTTGAAAAGCCCCTCGCTGAAACCTCCTGTATCAACTGCGGTCAGTGTATCGTTGCCTGCCCCGTCGGCGCTCTCTACGAAAGAGACGATACTCAGAAGATTTTTGACGCTATCTCCGATCCCACAAAGCACGTTGCTATCTGCTGCGCTCCTTCCGTTCGTGCTACAATCGGCGAATGCTTCGGCTACGAACCCGGCACAGACGTTGAAGGCAAGATGGTTGCTGCTCTCAAGAAGCTCGGCTTCGACGGAGTATACGACATGAACTTCACAGCTGACCTTACAATCATGGAAGAAGCTACCGAATTCCTCGGAAGAGTAAAGAACGGCGGCGTACTCCCGATGATCACCTCCTGCTCACCCGGATGGGTTAAATACTGCGAACACTACTTCCCTGAAATGACAGAGAACCTCTCCACCTGCAAGTCTCCTCAGCAGATGTTCGGCGCAATGTACAAGACATATTTCGCTGAAAAGCTCGGTCTCAACCCCGAAGATATCGTATTCGTTTCCGCTATCCCCTGCACGGCTAAGAAGTTTGAGGTCGGCAGAGACGGTCAGGACGTAAACGGTATGCCCGGCGTTGACATTGCCGTTACAACACGCGAGCTTGGCAGAATGATCGAAATGGCAGGTATCGACTTCAAGGCTCTCGCAGACGAAAAGTTCGATCAGCCTATCGACATCGGTTCAGGCGCAGGCGCTATCTTCGGCGCTACCGGCGGTGTTATGGAAGCTGCTCTCCGTACCGCTGCGGAAGTTATCGAAGGAAAGCCGCTTGAAAAGCTCGAATTCGACGACGTACGCGGAACAGAAGGCATCAAGTTTGCTAAGTACAAGCTCGGCGACGTTGAACTCAAGGTTGCAGTTGCTTCCGGTACAGCTAACGCAAACAAGCTCCTTCGCGGCGTACAGGACGGAACCTACGACGTTCAGTTCATCGAGATCATGGCTTGTCCCGGCGGATGCGTAAACGGCGGTGGTCAGCCTCTCCAGCCCGCTTCCGTTCGCAACAACGTGGACCTCAAGAGCCTCCGTGCTTCCGTTCTCTATAAGGCGGACTCCGAAAAGCTCGAATTCAGAAAGTCTCATGAAAACCCGCTCATCAAGAAGGTTTACGAAGAATTCCTCGGCGAACCCAACTCACACAAGGCTCACGAGCTTCTCCATACTCACTACGTAAAGCGCGGTCTTTAATTAAATAAACAAAGCCGGGATGTGTAAAAAGCATCTCGGTTTTTCTTTTGGTTAACTTGCTTAATTATATTGACATTTCATCTTGCCGTATGGTAAAATTATATCAACGAATATTATTTTAACAAAGGAGAACGATATGAAAAAACCGGTAACACCGTACATGGGATGGAACTCATGGGACTGCTACGGCGCGGCTGTCACAGAAGATATCGTCCGTGCCAATGCAGAATTTATGGCGAAAAACCTCAAGAAATACGGCTGGGAGTACATCGTCGTAGACATCGAATGGGCTGAACCTAATGCAAAGAACAACGAATACAATGCTTTCGCCGACCTTGCGATGGACGAATACGGCAGACTCATCCCCGCTGTCAACCGCTTCCCGTCATCGGCAGGAGGAAAGGGATTTAAGCCTCTCGCAGATTATGTACATTCTCTCGGACTGAAGTTCGGCATACACATCATGAGAGGAATACCGCGCAACGCCGTCCACAGAAAGCTCCCCATTCTCGGAACAAATCTCACCGCTGACAAGATAGCCGACCCGTCAAGCATATGCTACTGGAACAGCGGAATGTACGGAGTTTATGCTCACAGAGAAGGCGCCGAGGCTTATTATAAATCCATCTTCGCGCTCTACGCCGAGTGGGGTGTGGACTTCATCAAGTGCGACGACATTGCTCGTGAGATGCCGCGCTGTGTCTGGGAGCTTCGTCTGCTGAGCAAATGCCTGAAAAACTGCGGCAGAGATATGGTGCTCAGTCTCTCCCCCGGTCCGGCTAAGCTCACGTTTGCACAGATTTACCGTGACACCGCGAATATGTGGCGTATAACCGACGACTTCTGGGATTCATGGGACGCGCTTTACAATATGTTTGAGAGATGCGAAAAGTGGTCGATACACACGACAGCCGGACACTTCCCCGACGCGGATATGCTCCCGATAGGTCCGATTCGTCAGGTGTACAACAAGGACGACCGCACGCATTTCACCGAGGACGAGCAGTGGACTATGATGAATCTGTGGTGCATATTCCGCTCACCCCTCATGATAGGCGGAGAAATGACAAAGTTTGACGACTTCACGATGAGTCTTCTCACAAACGAAAGGCTCATAGAAATGCTGAACTGCTCACGTCACGCGCATCAGGTTTGGAGAAAGAACTTTGACGAAGAAAGCGAAACTCCCATACTCGCGCTCGAGCATCCTCAGGTTCGCAGAGATTCCGACACGGAGGGCGTGCTCTGGACAGCAATGAAGGACGGCGGAGGTCAGTACGCGGCTGCATTCAACATAGGCGAGACCGAGCTTGATTTTGAGATTAAGGCAAGCGACCTCGAAACGGAATTCCACTGCGCCGAGAACATTCAGACGGGCGAGAGAATAATATTCGACGACAGCTTTACAGTGAAGCTCAGACCCCACCAGTCCGCTGCGTTTTTACTGGAAAACCTTGATTAATTTTGAAATACCTGATATAATCAAGGAAAAAACACTCGGAGATTAAAATGAAACTGATTTTTGACAAGGAATACGACAAGCACCAAGCCGACCCGTTCATTTTCGAGGACGACGGAAGGTTCTATCTCTACGTCACGGGCGGAGCGGGAGTTGAGGCTTATTCTTCACCAGAGCCGATAGGTCCATGGCACTACGAGGGAGTCGTCGCGACGATTGCAGGAGGTCGCAATTTCTGGGCGCCGTCCGTTATCAAGCTCGACGGAAAGTACTATATGTACGTCTCCTGCGACGGCGAGAATATGTTTGAGTTCATGCACGTGCTCTCGTCCGACAAGCCGCTCGGTCCTTTCGGAGGTGCTAAAAGACTGTACGACCGCTTCTCAATCGACTCCCATGCTGTAGTGACTGACGGCGGACTTTTCCTCTGGTACTCGGAGGACAACCGCGACACCGACAGAATCGGCACGAGAATTTACGTTGACCGTATGCTTGATCCGTACACTCCCGCGAACGAATGCGTGGAAATGATTGTTCCTACATTTGACGAGGAGATATTCCAACGCAACCGCTACGGAGACGGACGTGACTGGCACACCATTGAGGGCGCGTTCTACTTCCGTGAGGGAGACTGGCAGTATGTCATGTACAGCGGCGCTTGCTACGAAAACGACACATACCACATCGGATATGCCGCGGCTAAGACCGACGAGAGCGACCTCACGAAGCTGCACCTTGTAAAGCACACTGACGACGGCAAGTTCGACCCCGTGATGATAAAGAACAACTTTGAAGAAGGATGCGGACATCACAGCGTACTCAAATACAAGGGCGAATACTACGCGGTATACCACGCAAGAGACTACCGTAACGAAAACGACGCGAACTACGTTGAAAGAAGAACGGCAAGAATCTGCAAGCTCCATGTAAAAGACGGAATCATCACCGCGGAAAGATACCCAGACCACCTTTAATTAAACAAAAACAAAACGCACATCTGAAATTTCGTACAGACGTGCGTTTTTTGTTGTTATACGGGGATGTCGGACGTGAAGTCAAGATGAAACTGTCGGATATAATGTCGGTGCTGCGGTGTCAAGTTAAAATTGTCCGTCTAAAGAATGTCCGGTTAAAAATGTCATATCAAAATCCGGCGATTATTCACCGAAATTGTCACAATAGCGATGGAGAACTGCCGCTATCTGGCACCTTGTTGCGTTTCCTTTGGGTGCAAGTCTGCCGTCTCCCATGCCGCCGATAAGTCCCGCTCCGCAAGCCCACTGCATGGAGGTGAAAGCGTAGTCGGAAAGGTCTGCGATATCGTCAAAGCTGAGAATGTTTGTGTCCTCGCCGACCGATACGTCATATCCCTTATAGACGGAGTATCTGTAGAGTATTGCGGCAAGCTGTTCGCGTGTGATGCTGTCGTTCGGTCCGAATCTTCCCTGACCGTAGCCGTTGACAATTCCGTTTTCACTTGCCCACGCAACCGCATCGGTGTAGTATTCGCCGTCGGGAACGTCAATAAAGCTGTTTTCGCCCGCGTCAGGCTCGCCTTCCATACGGTAAAGCACGGTGACTATCATTGCTCTTGTGGTTGTAGAATACGGGCTGAACTTGTCGCTGCTTGTTCCGCGCATGAGTCCGTTTTGAGCTGCGTAAGCAACATCGGAGTAGAACCAGTCCCGGTCATATACGTCAGTGAACGGGAACTCATATTCTTCGACGATTTCTTCGTCAGCCGATATCTTTTCCCATCCCGCGTAGACTGTCATGTTCCTTGTGAGGCGAACCTTTGTCACGCCGTTTGTGAGAGCCGAGTCGGTGTACCATCCCGTGAACTCATATCCGTCGCGCTCGGGAACGTACTTGTCAAGATCGACTACAGTCTTACAAATCTTTCTCAGCGGTCTTATGTAGTCGCCGCCGTTTGTCTCAAATGTCAGCGTGCAGAACGCCGCAGCAACACTCAAGTCTTCAGCTGTGCTCTTGATATCTATCGGTTTCGCATTGACTTTCAGCTTGTATTCAACAGTGCTCTTGCCGTCGGGAGAAGTTATGACTATTTTATATTCATGCGATTCATATAAATACATGAAATACTCGCCGTTCACCGTCTCTTTTCCGTCCACAAATATCTTAGCGTCTGGATGAAGAGGCGTAATCTTCAGATTATGGTTTCCGAGGACTATATCCTGAAGTTCGGCATAGTTGCTTTCGTCAAAAATCTCCGTTCCGAGTTCCGCGCCGTCGAGTGATATTCCCGCCATTTCTTCTGGGTGCATCATGAGCTTCAGTCTGTATTCAAGTCCGCCGGAAGTTATCGTGTACTCATGAGATTTTGTAAAGTTTATTTCGTATATGCCATTCTTTGCAAGTTCTCCTTCAACATAAACTTCCGCGCCGTCATGCAGGAGAGTTACCGTGAGCTTGTACTTGCCTCTTATTAAGTCTGCTATTTCGGCGTAATTGTCTCTGTCGAAGCTGTCGAGCGTAAGATCAGTTTTCTCTAGTATTATGTCAACGATTTCTTCCGGCGCTCTGTTGAGTTTAAACTTATACTCTGCGGTATTTGAGCCGTCGGGGGATACTATTGTGATTGTGTACTCACTCGTTCTGAAGAAATAGAAGTCATACACACCGTTTTCGGCAAGCTCTCCGTCAACATAAACCTTAGCGTCGGGATTTGACGGGATAACAGTAAGCGAATACTGTCCGCGCTCGATGTCGTCAAGCTCCGCGTAGTTGTTTTCGTCAAAGCTGTCGATGGTGAGGTCTGTGCCTTCGAGGTATATTCCGATAACGCCGCTGTCAGACGGGTCTTCGCTTATGTCGTCAACGAGCCATACGAGAACGTAGCTTCCGGAATGCTCAAAGTCAAACGTGAATTTCTTCACTTCCTCGCCGGTCATGTCAAGGGTGTCCGTGCCGTACGTGCGCTTTGTTTCAAGGAGTGCTCCGTCTTCGTCATAGAGAGATACGATAACATTGCCGCCGCTCACCGCTTCAAGAGAGTTGTTCGAGAGGACTACGTCAACGCTTGTGTTGTTCTGTCCCTGTCTCATGTAGCTGTCGGTGCTTATCTTTTCTCCGCGGATGTCGATAAGGCTCTCGAAATTCATGCGCGCATTGTTGTTTATCTTGTCGGATTCGGGGAGGACGGTATCGTTTTCTACGATTTCCGCTCTGACAAAGAGGTTCACGCCGCCGCTCGGTATCTCGGTCATGCCAAGGTCTTTTACGTATTCGCCTATCTTAAACTCCGCGCTTACCGTTAAGATTCCCTCGTCTATGAGTGAGAGCTTGTCGGCGGAGGTAATGTCGAACGTGTAGCCCTTGCCAACAGTGCCGTCCGCGAAATACTTTCCGTCTATCGGTTTTGTATAGTCGCTGTCGGAGTAGACGCCGTATCTGACGTATCTGCCGGCTTTTGTGAGAGTGGACGCGGACTGGTTATAAAGCCCTATGTTCATCACTCTGACTCTGTCGCTCTGCTTTGTCACGGTGATACCGCTGATTCCCACATCGGGATAGTCAAGGAACACGTCTCCCGTAGTGTCGGCATTGTCACCCGAGTCAAATTCAGCCGTGCAGGTGTATGTGAGGTTTTCAATAGTTTCGCCTGTCGTGTAAACGTAGCAGAACGTGCTGTATTCACCGGGCATGAGTCGGCAGTCGTAGCTCTGCGTCTTTCCGTCGATCGTAATGTCAACCGAGGTCATAACGTCCACGCCCGTATTTGTCACGGTGAACGAAATCGGAGTGGGAGTTTCCGCCGCCAGTGTCGTGAAGTCAACCATGATGTCGTTCACTTCGACCGCGTTGCCGTAGTAAGAATGCGCGTAGTAAAGATCTGTCCTGCTGTCGGGAACTTCGATAGTGTACGATACAGTCTCGCCGTTCTCGGTCGTGAACTCATATGACTTCTCCGAGCTTGTGCCGAGAGGATATTCCAGTGCGTAAACTGTCGTGATTTTTCCGCCGGCAGAAGCTGCTGCAGAAGCTGCGCTGAGGGTCTGAACGTCATTGCCTTCTTCGGTAACAACAGCGTCCGTCGGTGCGGAGAATGCGTAAACTCCGTCGTACAGTCCGAGCTTAGCCGACTTTATGATGTCGTTGTTGCTCTCTCCCGCCTTCTTGTCGCGCCATACTACAGAGATATCAGTCAGGCTCTCCGCTCCGTTTGTGAGGGTGAACAAGCCGTCGAAATTCGATATGTTGACGGATGCCGCAAGAGAATCGGGAATATTGCTCTCGGGAGTGCCGTCCTTGCCGAACACAACAAAGCCTATGTCGTTCAGCTCCACTCCTGAGTCTTCACTGAGCTTGTGCCATGCGAGAACGAACACTTCTTCCTCGTCAAGCACGGTCTTTGTGATAACGGGAGATATGTCGGAGCTGTCGTTTTCGGTGACACGGACGGTCTTTACGGTGTCTGCGGGAGAGCTGCTTTCGGTGTCGATGAGGGAATAGTAAATCTCGCCGTCCGACGTTGAGCCTTTTTCAGACACGGAATAAGCTACCGCCGCTGTGCCGTCAGAGAGCATCTTCGCGTCAATGTCAAGCACTTCTCCGACGTCTCCGCTGTAGAGCATGAAGGTATCGCCCCATGTGCCGCCCTTGTAAAGCTTATAGAAAAGCGCGTCGTTTACGGTCTCGCCTATCTCTTCACCGGTCTGAATCTGCTTCCACACAACAATCGCGCTGTCGTCCGATGCTGCAACCGTGGGGCTGTCCTCTCTGATAGCGTTGTCGGTGAGACGTACTGTTGTCCATTCCGCACCGTTCCATATCGAAGCCATGACCTCGCTGCCGCTTAAAAGTGCATACTGCTGTTCGCGAGTTAGCTCGGTACCTTCTTTAAGTCCGAGTGTCGCCGACTGTCTGAGCCATGTGAGAGCCGCGAAGGAATACGTTCCGTCAAGGTCGAAGGTGTAGTCTCCGTAGCCGGGGAAGTCGCTGTTTTTCTTGTCCTGCACCTTTATAGGCTTTTGGTAAGCTCCGTTTTTATAAAGCGAATAAGAGGGAGTTACATCTCTTAATTCTATGCTTGAGAAGTCGTCAAGGAACACTATCATCTCAGCGTCGTCGGTCAGAACAGGCGCAATATACGGGTATGCGCTTCTGTAGAGACACATGAACTGATTTATAGCGTCGGGAGCTTTCGGGGATCTTCTCGCGCCGTATGTTTCAGTCGAGCCTTCGCCGAAGTATGTTTCCCTATCGTTTTTGAGGTATTCCCTGCTTTGAAGTCTTACAGTGCTGTCGAGGACTACATATCCGGGGTCGCTGCTTACGCCCATCATGAGGGACATTGCGTTTGTGCCGTCTCCGTCCTCATCACTGCCGTACCAGTAGTCGTTTATGTCGTTCCAGTCGTTGAAATACCAGCCATAACCGAGACCTATTGAAGCTACGGTAACTTCAAGCTCGACAGGACCCATTCCGATAGCTACTTTAATGCCAACCGTGCCTTCCAAGCTGAGGTACTGACCTTTGAGACTTTCGGCTTGCAGGTAGTTTTTCGTGAGGAATCTGTTTTCGTTGTCTATCTCAAGCGAACCGAACGCTCCCATCTTGCAGGTGATGTTCTTGCCCTTTCCGAGACCGCCGAACAGCTCGACATACGCGTTGATTCTGAGCGCGGTGAGATAGTCGTTTACTGTTTTAGCCTTTTCGTCGTCCCATCCTTCGCCAAGCTCCTCCGCGTATCTTATGGCAGTCTTGAAGTCGACCACAACGCCGCCGCGGAGCTTTATCGAGTATGTTACCGGGATTGCGGGTCCTACCAAAATGTCTCTCGCCGTCTCGTACTGAAGCTCAGCACCTGCGGTGAATCCTCCGCCCGTCATGAGAACTTCCCATTCGCCCTTGTCGAGGTTGTATCTTATGTCGGTGGAGAACCATCCTTCGAGAGCTATGCTTACGGGAAGTCCAATAACGCCGTTGGAAACCGCTCCCCAAAGGCTTGATTTGTCGTCGAAATACGAGCCGTCAGCCATGCTCTTGAAGTCGCTCACGGAGAACGTGTCGTTGAGCTGCAAATCAAGCAGTGTAGGCTCGACGCAGATTCCGTTTTCGTATTCGAGATCGTCCATTTTGAGCGTGTTCATGCCCGTCCAGAAGTAGCCCGTGAATCTCGCCGGGTCTTCTGTAGGTGTGAGAACGCATTTGACAAGTCCCGCGCCCGAACCCATGCTTGTAATGAACTTTAAACTTGCGTCAATTACCTTGTCTCCGGCTTTTTTGAGGATACCGTCCGAGCTTTCCGCGCCGTCGACCGAGCTGAACAGTGCAATGCTTGTCATGAGGTCAAGCAGATTGTCGCTGTCCTGAATCCTCTCGTTGTTTATGAGGTTTACAATCTTCGGACGGACGGATATCACGCATCCCGCGCCGACCTTGTTTTTGTCGTAAATCCTGTACTCGGCTTTGATTATGTCGCTGTCAAATCCCTCGAACGCGCTCTCGTCAAGAATTACGGTGTTCCTGATGAGCTTAATCGACGAGAAGGGATAGGTTGCCTCTTCCACTCCCGTGACGTTCTGTGTGGAGAAAGCCTTATGTACGTTCTGCTGTCTGAGAGTTATGTCGTAGTCGCATCCGGCAGTGTTCACTCCCCAGAGCATTACGGTTGTGTCAAATTCCGCCGTGGGGTAAGTAGCGTTAGGACCGATACGTGAGGTGTTCTGAGTTATTTTAATCTTTCTGCCCGTGCCGTAGTCCACTGTCTGAGAAGCCACAAATATCTCGGGATTCTCGGCATATGCGAGCGACACACGGTTTTCTCCCTTTCTCATGACGTCCTTCACGGTGAGGTTTGAGTCAACAGTCACGAGCGCGGGGTAATATCCGTCAATGCGCAGCTCGAATATATACTGAATATCCTCGTGGAGGTCTATCGGAGAAGCGTCGTTCTTCGTTGCGAACTGCGTCATGTCCATGTAGACTGTCAGCTTTCCGTTTGCGTCTGTAGTGAACGTCATGTCGCGCTTACCGTCCATTGAAGCCGGCTCGTCCTGCTCTGCCGAGAACTTTGCGTCCGTGCAGTAAGCATCGTCACGGTTTTTGGCATAAGGAAGATTACGGTAAACTCCTCCGCGAACGGTGACGTTTCCTACATACGGCTCTCCGTCCGGTTTTGTCAGCACTATCTCGGCGACTGCGGCTTTTCTGAGAGATGCGGCATTCATCGGGTAAAGCTCGCCCTTTGTTCCGTTGCCCTCTCCGCTCTTCAGCGACTTGTTTGTTACGGTTCCGAGGTATTTTTCTCCCGCGTATTCGGAGTAGCAGTTCACGTCGGATGCAATACCGTTCGGTTCATACAGTGCGAGAGAACCGTCCGTGTTTGTCTTGACGTTGTGTACCTCTCGCTTACCGTCGGTGTAGGTGAGCTTTGTTTCGACCGCAGGAGTGAAGCTGAACAGATACAGCTTGTCCTTCAGCTTTTCTACCTTTACCTCTACCGTGTCGCTAAGCTCTTCTACGGAGTTGTGCTGAGCCGTAACCGTTGCAGTACCCTCGTTCAGTCCGCACAGCATGAGAAGAGCGTCGGGGATGTACGCGAGGTATGAGAAGTTCGAGAGAGGCTCGTATACGCTGCCCTGTCTGTAGTTGAGCGTCAGAACCTGTCTAAGCTCGTCGATATCCGCGTCAGCCGACCACTTTATCATGTCGGAGCGGCTTCCCCATGCGAAATCGGACTTGTTTATGCTGATGGATTCGAGAAGTCCCAGCTCACTGCGAAGTCCCGCTATCTTCTCCGCGCTGTCAAGACCAGATATAGTCTCGCCGGAGGTATTTGTGATTGTGGGAGAAGTGGTAGTTCCCGCAGATTCGACCCTGTTTTTAAGCGTGAACGAGTCCTTCTTCTCTCCGCCTATCTCAATGTCAAGTGCTCCGCTTCTGTATACGGTGACTATTCGTGAGTCCGTGCTCCATGCGTCGTCTCCGTTGTTTCTCGCGCGAGCCATGACGAGGAAGTTCTCCTTGAGCGCGGCGTTGTCCGTCATCTCAAACGTAAAGTCAAGCCCGCCTTCGTATGCCTCCCCCTCAGGAGCACCGCTGTACTCGACCTTATCAAGAACCGCCCCGTCCTTTTCGACCCAAAGCTCCGCGACGCCGTCTTTCAGCTTCTCAACTTTGAAGCCTATTTGAACGCTCTTGCCGGAAACAAACGTTGTGCCATCTATATCTATCTCTACCGCCGCCGGCTGAGGAAGAACCACTATATATCCGCTTGCTGTGATTGCCTTTCCTGCGGCTTCTGCGGTGAGCGTAACTGTGTATGCGTACTCTCCGTCAGTGGAAACTTTTGTGAGGTATTCGCCGGGAACGGTTATCTTGTTTGAATAACGCTCGATTTCCGTTTCCCATACGATGCTTCCG
>Ga0129314_1000293_pt1 | contig 58497 bp, 55 predicted proteins | sample O1111metagenome_FD_94431 | JGI IMG/M metagenome (GOLD analysis project Ga0129314, IMG submission 94431) | Orangutan individual fecal microbial communities from fecal samples from Wisconsin, USA - O1111 metagenome | ecosystem: Host-associated > Mammals > Digestive system > Large intestine > Fecal... | reverse complement strand
CCTCGAAGCCTGCGTCCTCCACCATGCGGGCGCCAAGCGCGTCGCCTGCGGCCGGCGCGACGACGACCCGATTGTTTCTAAAGAGATCGCGCAAGACCGCGGCTCGTGATTTTCCGTTGTACATATTAAAGAAATCCCTCCTTGGACGATCAGATGTGACGCATGTGAAATAAAATCGGCCCTTTCAGGCTCCGCCGCGGATCTGAAAGGGCCTTTTCTTTTTTTTCGCCGCGTGCGGCAAAGCGCGGATCAGCCCCTCTGTCCGTAAAGTTTCAGCGCGTTCTCGCTCAGCACCATGCGGGCGCTTTCTTTCGCCTGACGTTCGGAGAGCAGGCCGTCTTCCGCGAACTGCCTCATGACGCGCGCCAGCGCTTTCTTGGCGATGAAGGCGGCGATCCAGGCCATTTCGGCGTACCAGTGCTGCCCCGTGCCGAGCATGATCTTGTCGTGCGGCGTGATCGAAAGCGCGTCTTCGAGGCAGCGCGCGAACAGCAGCGGCTGCCAGGGCAGCGTCTGGCTCAGGTCGAGGTACACGTTGGGGAAGTTGCAGGCCATGATGGCGGCGTTGCGCGTGAAGGGAAAACTCTGGTGCAGGAAAACGATTTTTGCGCGGAAGAAACGTTTTTCCTTGAGGAACGGCGCCATCAGGATCGGATCGACCTGATAGAAGGCAGTACGATTTTTGAATCCCGTGTTGCCGGAATGAAGGTGCAATGGCACGTTCAAGTCCTGACAGATCGTGAGAATATGAGGGAACATGGCGTGATAAACCGTGTCTGCGGCTTCTTTTTGGCCGGATTTCGCGACGGCGAAGGCTTTTTCCGCCTCCTGTTCCGTTATGTCGCGCACGGCCATGCCGCCGAACTTTTCGCCGATGTGTCCTTTGAGTCCGGTAAAACCCTGCCGGATCGCGTCGTTAATGCTCCGCAGCACCCGGTCCAACAGCGCTTTGTAAGAATCCGCCGTTTGAAGCTGTTCGGCGAAGACGTTCTCGAACTGAAACAGACGGTTTACGCGGCAGGGAAAGCACATCGTGTCGCGGTGCCCCATGGGCAGCTTGCAGTCGAGCGTGCAACCGCAGACCTTTTGGTCGGCGTAGAGCATGCGCGTGTAGCCGCGCAGTCCCTCGGGCGTTTTCGTGTTGCTGTTGCGGAAGTCCACGACGCCTTGCAGCGACTCCTCGCAGCCGAAACGGTGCGACATGGCGTGAACCAGCGTCCGTACGACACTCTGGTATGGCATGTGGCTGAACGCCGTGGCAGACGGGCAAGGGCGTCCTGCGTCGTCTTCGACGTCGCGCACGCCGTGATAGTAGTTGAGCGCAAATTCTTCGGCCGTGACGGAGGTCCTGTCCGTAAACAGACGGTGCGTGTGATTGTCATAAAAAGCTTCGTGACTGAAATCGAAATCTGCCATCGGGGAAGCCTCCGCTTTAAGCCGCGGTCTTGCGGCGGGAACTGAGCCACTTGGAGATGTAGGGGAACAGCACGCCGAGGACCGTCAGGGCGATGAAGAACTTGTTCAGCCCGCCGGCGAAAAAAATGTCCATCGAGCCGCGCGACATCTGCATGGTGCGGCGCAGGTTGCCCTCCACCAGTTCGCCGAGGACGAATCCGAGCACCGTGGCCGCCGGCGCGAACCCCAGTTCCTTCATGGCGAAACCGATCAGGCCAAAGACCAGCACGAGAATGACGGAGTAAATGTCGTTGGTTGTGGAGAACGCACCGATGAAGGCGAACAGCATGATGGCCGAGGTGAGATAAATCTTCTTGATGGAGGTGATGTACACGCAGGGACGGAGCATCATCAGCCCAACGAAGAGCAGCACGATCTGCGCCACGAACATGCTGGCCATGAGGCCATAGGGAACGGCTGGCTGATTGATGAACAGCATCGGGCCGCAGGAGATGCCCGCCAGGCTGAATCCCACCATGAGGATGGCCGTCGAATTCGAACCGGGAATGCCGAGCGCCAGCAGCGGAATCAGGCCGCCGGCGGGGACTCCGTTGTTGGCCGACTCGGGAGCGGCGACGCCGCGGATATCGCCGGTGCCGAACGTCTCGTTGTTCTTGCAGAACATCTTCGTTTCGGAGTACCCGATCCACGAGGCGATCGTGGCTCCCGCGCCGGGCAGGGCCCCGACCACGGACCCCATGGCGCCGCAGGCCAAAACGATGGGCGTAACGCTGGCAAGTTCTTTCTTGGTAGGATAGGTCATCTTGATCTTATCTCTGATGACTTCGAAAATCTCGCCGGAGAAAATCTGGCGGAACACCTCGCTTAAGGCGAACAGCCCGACCAGCACGGGAATCAGGTCAAGCCCCTCGGAAAGCCGGAACACGCCGAACGTGAAACGCTGCGTCGACGTGAACTTGTCCATGCCGATGATGGCGAGAAACAGACCGGACGCGGCGGAGATGATGCCCTTCATGGGATCCTTGCCGGACACGGCGCCGACGATGGAAAGCCCCATCATGGCCATCCAGAAGTACTGGCTGGGCCCGAACTTCAGCGCGAAACGCGCCAGCGGCAGCGTGGAAAAAACCAGGATGACGACGGAAACCAGGCCGCCAAGCACGCCGGCATACAGAGAGATGCACAGCGCCTTGCCGCCCAGTCCTTTGCGCTGCATCTCGTAACCGTCGAGCACTGTGGCTGCCGCGGCGCCCGTGCCGGGCGTCTTGATCAGAATGGCGGGAATCGAGCCGCCGTACTCCGCCCCCACGTAAACGGCCGCCAGCATGGGAAGCGAATGCGCGGGATCCATGCCGAACGTAAGCGGCAGCAGCAGCGACATGGCCACCGAGGCGGAAATGCCGGGGATGGCGCCGCCGATGATGCCCCAGATGACGCCGAAAGCGATGTACATGATGTTGAGAGGCGTCGTGGCCTGCATCAGACCCTGACCGAAAAGAGCCAACATGGGAAAAACCTCCTTGAAATCAGCCGAGCAGCCCGTGAAGCACGCCGCCGGGCAAAAGTACGCCCAGCAGTCTGGCGAAGAAGAGATACAGGAAAACGCTGAACAGCACCGCATAAAGCGCGGCGTTGCGCAGCCGGACCTTCATCTCGCTGGGGTCGAAGTAAATCACCATACACAGCAGGAACAGAACCGTCGTGGGGATAAAACCGAGCGGATTCAGCAGGGCGGCGTAGGCGACGGAAAGCAGGATCACGTACAGGAACGATCCGCACTTGGGGCGCGAAGCGCCGGCGGCGTTTTCGGGCTTTGCCTTCAAGAAGATGATCAGCGCCGCCAGGCCGATGACCGTGGCGAGAAAACGCGGATACAGCGTGGGACCGACCGCGTCGAAGTCGGATGTGGGGAACGTCCCCGCTTCATACCAGACGTAACTGGCAAAGACGAAGCAAAAGAGGCCGATCAGGCGATCCTTGCTGAGAAAACTGCTCAAAAGGATTCCTCCTTGGACGAAAAAATAAAAATCAATGGACGAAAAAATAAAAATCAATCCCCGAAACCGCGGCGAACCGCCGATTTCGATATGAAAGAGCAGATTCGCCGCGCCGCGGCGGCGAATCTGCCGGCGTTTCGGCACGCCTAATTTTTCTTGCCGCGCAGAGCCGCCTCGTTGTCCTTGATGGTTGCGGCCACGCCGTCATAGGAGGCGAGGAACGCGGCGCCATCGACGAACTTGCCCTCGATGGCCTCGTCGGCCAGATACTTTTTGAACTTCTCGTCGTCAAGGGCGGCCTTGAAAACTTCGGCCATGCGCCCCACCAGTTCGGGATCGGTGCCGGCGGGAGCGGCGAGTCCGCGCAGACGCTCGAAGACGATGTTGAAACCGTTCTCGACGGTGGTAGGCACGTTGAGGCTGTTGCGGTCCTTGGCAAGCAGCGCGATCAGTTTGAGGTTGCCGGCTTCGACCTGCGGACGCATGTCGACGTATTCGCCGACGCCCACGTCGCAGAAGCCGCCGAGAATGTTGACCAGCGTGTCGCTGCCGGTATCGAAAACGATCCGGTTCACGTCGATCCCCGTCATGCGGATGATCTCGGCGGAGCAGATCGTGCTGGCGCTGGTGGGAGCTGCGGTGCCCCAGTTGAGCTTGCCGGGATTCTTTTTCGCGTATTCGATCAGCTCGGGCAGCGTGTTAAACGGCATGTCCTTACGCGTGAAGACGTACTGAGGATCGTTGCCCAGCGCGCAGACATAGGCGAAGTCGGGATATTTGACAGGCGAATGGCCGATCAAGTCGGCGGTGACCACCGTGGTGCTCAGGCAGGCCAGCGTGTAGCCGTCTTTGGGCGCTCGCTGCACGCGCCCCCAGGGCACGGCGCCGGAAGGATCGATGAGATTCTCGATCACGATGTTGTGTCCGTTCAGCTTGTCCTTGACGGCGACGGCCATGTTGCGAAGGAACGTGTCGCCGCCCGAACCGGGGCGGGTGTAATAGACGATGTGAATATCCTTTTCCGGCCAGCCGTCGTATTTGCCGGCGGCGAAGGCCGCACCGCATGTGACGAACAGCGCGGCGACAGACAGAATTTTTGCTAAGACGCTCTTTTTCATCATGATTGTCCCCCTGCTTGAATAATTTCGTATGTGTGAACGCCATTTTGTTCACGGCTTCAATATATCAGCCAAATCCAGTAAAATCAACGGATCGCGGGGCAGCCGTTTTGTGCGTTTCGCGAGTGACCTATCGAGAGAACGTATATTTGATTTTTCTGAAGGCTGGCAAAATCATCCAGAGCGTGTATACTTGATTTTATAAGTTATAAGTTTTTTCAATAAGAAACTTTGCAAGAGAAGAGAGGCCAACAGATGCGATTCGAACAACTTCATCTTTTTGCGACGATTTTGAGCTGCGGTTCTTTTGCCGCCGCCGGCCGTCTGCTACACCTGAGCCAGCCGAGCATCACGGCTTCGCTGAACGCGTTGGAGGCGGAAGTGGGGCAGAGGCTGCTGGAACGCACGCCCGGACAGCGACGCCCCGTCCGTCCGACGGCGGCCGGCGAGATCTTCGCCGGGTTCGCCCGAAAGACGCTGACCGATTATCGAGGCATGCTGTCGGCAGTCACGCTGTCGTCGGATGCGCCGCAAGCGCCCGTCAGAATCGGCGTCACGCCGACGCCGGGCAGCTCGCTTCTGCCTGTGCTGACCAATAAATTCCGCGAGGAGAACCCGGCGCTTACGATACAGGTCAAAACGTTTCGCGGCACCGAACTGGCGCGTCGTCTCAAAGAGGGAGAGTTCGATCTCGGCGTGACCGGCACTCGTCCGCAGGACGACGGCATCGTTTTCGAGCGGTTCTTTTACGATCCGCTTGTTTTGATCGCTCCGGTGCGCATGGGACTGTCGGGACCGATTACGCTGCGCGAACTGAAGCGCCTGCCGCTGATCGTGCGCGACGCCTCGGGCAATTTGATGCGCTTGCTGATCCAGGCACTGAACCGTGTCGGCCTGTCATTGGAGCAGATGAACGTCGTCATGCAGGTGTCGGGCAACAACGACGTGCTGTCGTCGGTGACGCTGGGCGCCGGCGTCGGTTTTGTGGCGCGCTCGCTGCTGGCGGCCAACCGCGAAAACCATGACATCATGGTCGTGCCGGTACGCCGTCTGCAGGTGGCGCGTTACGTCTACATGCTGCGGCGCGAAAGCAGTTCCTTCACCGGCGGCATGAGGCTCTTCTGGGAATACGCCATGGGCACGGAATGGCGCGAGCACGTCTTTTCATACAACACGATGATGCTGTGATGCGCATCGTCAAGCGAGAAGTTTGTTTGGCGACGCGCCGCAAATGAAAAGGGCGGGGTGAAAATTTTGTAACGGGCAAGCAAAGATCGCGAAGGCCCTTTTCTTGCGAAAACAAAACCGCGATCATAAATTTGAAGCATAAGCGATATATAATTGATGTATTAGACGCATGAATGCGGTTTGCTTATAATGGACCGCGTGTCGGGGATGAAAGGGGAGGAGCGATCGACGAGTTTCCTCGGAGAGTCGTTTCTGTCCATGTGAAGAAAAGGACGAGGTTGAGCTTGTTTTTTGAAGGAGGGCCCCGTCGATTTCGCGAGATGCGTCATGCCGTTTCGTGGCGGGGCGTGACGAAGCGCAACGGTTCCGTTTCGGAAAGAGGGAGATGTTCCATCCCCGTTTCTTAAAGGAACCGTCGCTATATTTTAAATAGGTTCCCAACATGTCGGTTAGCTTCAATGACAATTTTATTGAATGGCCTGTGTTAAAATTTCGTCAGGTTGTTATAACCTTTTGATGTCCCCCGTGATTTGGTTGGGCTGACATATAGAGTTTTAGGCAAGGGCGCTCCGGATGGAGCAGGGGAGAGTATTTCATCTTTGTGAGGAGGAAGTACGATGAAGAGTAAGAAGGTTTTGGCAGCAGTTGCGCTTGGCCTGAGCGTTTTGGCCGGCAGCGCGAGCGCGAATCTGATGTACAAGCAGACTCGTCCCACGATCAGCGGCCGCGCCGTCGCCCATGCGGGCAGTCCCGCCGCGGCACTGGCCGGCATGAAGGTTCTGCAGGCCGGCGGCACCGCGTTCGACGCGGCGCTGGCCATGGCCGCGGCTCAGAGTTACAGCGAGGTCATGATGTGCCATATCTTCGGCGGCGACTTGCAGCTGATCGGCTATTCCGCCAAGGACAAGAAGGTTTTCAGCTTCAACGGCACCGGCTGGGCCCCCAACAAGGCCAAGGAGCAGCTCGAGAGAGACGCCGAGATCCCCACCAAGGGTATTTTCTCCATGCACATCCCCGGCGAGTGGTCGGGCTGGATGACGTTCCTCGCCAAGTACGGCACGATGCCTCTGAAGGACATCCTCGCTCCCGTGGTTGACATGGCCGAGAACGGCATTATCGTCGACGATTTCCTGGCCAACATGATCGAGAAGAACGCCGGCCCCATGAACGATCAGGCCAAGGCGGTGTTCTTCCCCAACGGCAAAGCGCTGAAAGCCGGCGACGTCTACGTGAACAAGGACTATGCCGATCTGATGAAGACGATGGGCGAGGTGGCGGCCAAGGCGGCCGAGGGCAAGACGCTTGCCGACGGCTTCAAGGCGGCCGATGACTATTTCTATCGCGGTCCTGTCGCCGAAGAGATCGTCAAGTGGAACAACGAAAACGGCGGCGATTTCTCCATCGAGGACTTCAACGAGTTCCACGCCGAGGAGACCACGCCCATCACCACCAACTACCGCGGCATCGACGTGTACTGCACGCCTCCCAACAGCCAGGGCACCGTTCTGATTGAGACGCTCAACATGCTCGAGAACTATGATCTCAAGGCCATGGGGCACAACAGCAAGGATTACATCAACGTCCTCACCCAGGCTCTGCAGATCGCCATCAACCACCGCAACCGCTTCAGCGCCGATCCCCGCTTCCACAAGTTTCCCGCCGCGCTCCTGACCAAGGAGTTTGCGAAGGAAATGACCAAGCAGATCGACATGAACAAGGCCGTCGATGAGATCCCGCTGGGCGACCAGAAGTACTTTGTCGATTACGAGAAGAAAGGCCCCGACACGACGCATATGTTCGTCTGCGACGCCGAAGGCAACATCGTGGCCGTGACGCACTCCATCAACCATTTCTTCGGCTCCAGCATGATGGTGCACGGCATCATGATGAACGACCGCCGTATCCAGTACTCGCCCGACATGGATCTGCCCAACGCGCTGGCGCCTCATAAACGCACCGTGCAGACGATCACGCCTTCGATCGCTCTGAAGGACGGCGAACCCTACATGGCTTTCGGCACGCCCAACGCCGACCGCCAGGAACAGACCAAGGTCCAGGGCTTCCTGAACGTCGTCGAGTTCGGCATGCGTCCCCAGGCGGCCGTCGAGACTCCCCGCATCGCCACGGACGCCGCCGGCGACACGGCCAGCCTGAACAAGTATCCCAAGCAGATTTCCTATATGGTCAACTACCCGACCCAGGTCGATCCCAAAGTGCTCGACGAGCTGAAGTCCATGGGCTATAAGATGGTTCCCGTGACCAACACCGGTTCCCTCGGCCTTGGCGTGCGCGAGAACGGTTTCTGGAGCGTCGGCGCCGATCCGACCAGAAACGCCTACACCTTCGCGTGGTAAGTCTTTCTTGCCCGACTCTCAAATCTATCTGCTAAAGGAGATTTTCGCAACGATGAAGAAATTTACGCTTGCGGCGCTTCTCTGCGCCAGCTTTCTCGCTTTCGGCGCGGCTGCCTTTGCCGAACAGCCGGCGCTTCCCACGGTGCAGCAGCCTGTCCTTTTGACCCCCTTTGGCCAGAGTCAGGACGCCAACGCCGTGAAGCTGATGACGAAAAAGTATCAGGTCGACTACGAGATGGCGGTTTTTGCCAAAGACGTTGACTGGACGAAGTACAAGACGCTGTTCGTGGTTCTCGGCGGCAGCGGCAAGGGGCTTGGCGCCGCCGGTCTGGACATTCCTTCCGAGCTGGCCCGCTGCACCGAGCTCATCGCCGAGGCCAAGAAGAACAATGTGTACATCGTGGCGCTCCATATCGGCGGCCCCGACCGCCGCGGTCCGAATTCAGCTCCTTTCCTGACTTTTGCCGGCGATGCCAACTTCATGATCGTTCGTGAGGACGGCAATGCTGACGGTTATTTTACGAACCTCAGCACTGAGAAGAACGTTCCCATGTACACGATTCAGAAGACCGGCGATCTCCGCAAGGTCATGCCGGAAATGCTCAAGTAGTTTAGAAGCATAAATCTGAACGTCATGACTCATTCTTCTTTACATGGGAGTGAGTCATGATGTTTTAGCGGGTCAGGAGCGGATTTCTCGAGCGTCGTTGGAAAACTGTCCCGCTCTCTTTCAGCTTTTTTGCCGACATGACGCTGAAAACTGCGCATCGCGCAGACCGACATCCTGCCGAATGCGGCGTTGTGCGGGCTCTCTTGTGTGCGAAGTGCACGAGGGAAGCGGAGAACTGTAAAAATTCAAGGAGACTTCGGACAATGATCAATAAGAATACTTCCCGTATATGGGATACGATCAAGCGCGATACTGACGAGCGTCTTGCCGCGGCGGCGAAGATCGTCGGCAGGGGCAAACTCGTCAAAGCGGAGGATACCGTCGCTCTGCTCGAAGCGGTTATTCGTCCTTTTGACCGTGTTAACATCGAAGGCGACAATCAGAAGCAGGCTGACTTTCTGGCCCAGTGTCTGTGCGCCGTCGATCCTGCCAAAGTGCATGATCTGCACATGGTGCAGTCGGTTCTGACGCTGCCCGAGCACCTCGATGTGTTCGAAAAAGGCATCGCCAAGAAGCTCGATTTCTCGTTCTCCGGTCCCCAGTCCGGCCGCATCGCCGAGCTGCTCAGCGCCGGCAAGCTGGATCTCGGGGCTATCCATACCTATCTTGAGCTTTACGGCCGTTATTTCCTTGATCTGACGCCTCGCGTGGCGCTGATCGTGGCTGATGCCGCCGATCACGAGGGCAATCTCTACACCGGTTTCAGCACTGAAGATACTCCGACGATCGTCGAGGCTGCCAAGTTCCGTCAGGGCATTGTCGTCGTCCAGGTCAACAAAATCGTGGATAAGCTGCCCCGCGTGGACATCCCTGCCGATTTCGTCGATTTCATCGTCAAATCGCCGCAGCCGTTCTACATCGAGCCGCTGTTCACGCGCGATCCTGCCAAGATCACCGACGCCCGCGTGTTGACGGCGATGATGACCATCAAGGGCATTTATGCCGAATACGGCCTTCGGAACCTGAACCACGGAGTTGGCTATGATACCGCGGCCATCGAGCTGCTGCTGCCTACGTACGGCGAGGAACTGGGACTGAAGGGCAAGATCTGCACGAACTGGATCCTCAATCCGCATCCGACGCTGATTCCGGCGATCGAGTCGGGCTGGGTCAAGTCGGTTCACAGCTTCGGCGGCGAACTGGGCATGGAGCGCTACGTGGCGGCCCGTCCCGACGTGTTCTTCATCGGCCCCGACGGTTCGATGAGATCGAACCGCTGCATGTCGCAGATTGCCGGGCATTACGCGATCGATGCGTTCGTCGGCGCGACGCTGCAGATCGATCCGTATGGCAACAGCAGCACGGCTACGGCGACCAAGGTCGCCGGTTTCGGCGGCGCGCCCAATATGGGCTGCGATTCCCGCGGCCGTCGTCACTCAACGGCCGCATGGCTTAAGGCAGGCGCTGAAGTCGGTACTCAGGCCGCTTCCATCGGACCCGATCTGCACCGCGGGCGCCGCTTGGTCGTGCAGATTCTGAACACGGTTGCCAAGATCAAGGACAAGAAGAATCCCGGCCAGTTCAAGGAAATTCCCGCCTTCGTGGAGCATCTTGACGCCGAAAAACTGATGAAGAACGCCAATCTGCCCATCGAGCCTGTCATGATCTATGGCGACGACCTCACTCACATCGTGACCGAGCAGGGCATTGCATATCTGCACCGCTGCCATGATATCGAAGAGCGCCAGGCCGCCATCCGCAGCGTTGCCGGCAAGACCCCCGTGGGCCTGCGGGGCAGCGAGGAGGAATGCCGTCGGATGCGCGAGCTCGGCATCGTGAAAACGCCCGCCGACCTTGGCATCGACGTGGCTACGGCGACCCGCGAACGGCTGGCTGCCAAGAACATTATGGAGCTGGTGGAGTGGTCCGGCGGGCTCTATGATCCGCCCGCAAAGTTTCTCCCCAAGAAAGAGGATTCGTCCCGTTAGTGAATAACGGTCTGCCGTCGGTCCGTCCGCAGCTGCGGTCGGACCGCAGCAGTTGGTTCGAAGCTCTGCGCGTGAAAGTGTTGCCGTAAGGCAGCGAAGCCGAAGTCTCAGTTTTATCTTTCTGGAGGTACGAAAGAGAATGACCAATTCGTTAATCGTTTTGGGGGTCATGCTGGCGATTCTGGTGGCAGGTTCGTTCATGCGTAAGATCCCCGTCGCCGTTCTGCTGGTCGTCGCGTCAATCGCGGGGGCCGTGGTCGGCGGCATGACCGATCCTCTTCTGAAGCGCGACTACTTCACGTCCATCGCCAGCATCTTCGTCGGCAACAGTGAGACCGTGCCGTCGCTGATGAGGCACTTCATGGAGGGATCCATGCTGTTCCTCAATTTGATGCTGACGGTAGCGGCCGGCATGCTCTTCATGAGCATCCTCAAGGAGAACGGCGCCTTGAATTTGCTGACCCGCGAGATTGTCAGCGGTTTCCATAAGTCTCCCACGCTTCTGCTGATCCTGATCATGATCCTGATCATGCTGCCGGCCATGCTTACCGGTTCGGCCCCTGCGTCGGTCCTAAGCACGGGGGTGCTTGTGCTGCCCATTCTTCTGGAGATCGGAGTCTCGCGCGATGACGCCGCGGCGATCATCGCTCTTGGTTCGCTGTTCGGCATGGTGGCGCCGCCCGTCAACGTGCCTGCAATGTTGATCGGCACGGGCGTTTACATGCCTTACGAGGGTTTTGCTATCCCTCTGCTGATTTTGACTCTGCCGTTAGCCGTCTTCTCGGTGCTGTACATCGCCCGCCGCTCGGTCAGCAAGGTCGACAAGGAAGCCGTTCTCGCCAAGATTCCCGGCGATCCTGCGGTAAAGGGATTCCTGCCTCAGTTCCCGCTGGTATTTTTGATCGGCTACATGATCATCAAGAGTTACTATCCGCAGATCGACCCCGGCACGCCGCTGGTATTTTGCATGGGCATCGTCATGGCGCTGCTGTGCAGCAAGAAAAAGATCAACTTCTGGAAGGTGTCCGTCCAGTCTATGTCCGAGTCTGTCGAGGTCATGTCGCTCTTTGCCGCCGTCGGCATGATGATTCAGATCATGGGGCTGACCGGTGCCCGCGGCGCTACGGTACTTGGCGCTCTTGGACTGAAGGGGCCGCTGCTTTATCTGTCCATTGCGGTAGTCGCCCCCATCGTCGGCGGTCTGCTGATGCCCTTCGGCTGCGCCGGCGTGCTCGGCATCCCTCTGATCATGGCCTTCACGAACAAGAACGCGATCTGGGTCACCTCCGCCCTGACGCTGATCATGTGCGTGGGCGCGCTGCTGCCGCCGACCTCGGTTTCCGCGCAGTTTGCCGCTCGTTCCGTAGGGCTTGAGAATCAAGGCAGGATGCTCAAGAAATGCGTTCTCCCCGCCGTCCTGTCGTTGATCCTCAGCGTTGTCGTCATGGTCTATGCCAACGAGATCGTGGTTTTCCTGCGCGGTCTGGGCGTTCCCCTGAAGTAAGAGAGGAGTCTTCTCACTATGGCAATCCAGTACATTATTATGAAGTATGCCTATCTGCTCATGGTCGCCTTCTTCTCGGTGCTGTTCATCTATAACCTGTTCACCCAGAAAAGCCTCGCCAAGCAGATCGGCTGCGCCATCCTCCTTATTCCTTTCCTTCTGCGTCTGTTTCTGCTTCACTGATCGGTTCAAGAGGGAGAATAAAAAATGTCTGAAAACAATTCTGCGAAAAAAGGCTGCGGCAATTTTCTCACCGGATTGATTCTCGCAGCCGCGCTTGGCGCCGCTATCTTCACCGTCGGCAAGGAATTCCGCTATCAGTTCAACGTCGAGCCCATTTACAAGGGCCCCGGCGTCACCAGCGTGAAGATGCTGAGTGATTACAACCCTTTCCTGAAGGGAACCAACGGCGATTCAAAGGTCTACGTCCTTGACAGCGGCAAGCCCGGCGGGACTTTCATCATCATGGGCGGTTCGCATCCTACCGAGCCCGGCGGACTGCTGGCGGCCGTTCTCTTCGTCGAGAACGCCGTGGTCACCGAAGGCAAGGTCATGGTGGTGCCTCACTCCAACAACTCCGGCTTCAGCACCTGCGAGCCCGGGCTCGGGCATGTGCCCTACTTCCACATCGCCACACCCAGCGGCAAGGTCCGCTATTTCCGCTACGGCAACCGCGGTGCCAATCCCGTCGATCAGTTCCCCGACCCCGACATGTACCTGCATTATCCTTCGGGACAGAACCTGGCCGCCGACGAGATCCGCAACCTTGACCGCGCCCATCCCGGCAATCCCCACGGCCTGCTGTCTCAGCAGATTGCTTACGCCTTCAACCGCATGTGCTGGGACGAGGGCGCCGATATGATCATCGATCATCACGAAGCTCCGCCTGAAAAGCCGCTGGTCAACGCCATCTGCGTGCATCAAAAAGGCATTGATCTGACCTCCGAGATGGCTCTGGCGCTTGAGGAACAGGACATCAAGATGCGCGTCGAAATCTCGCCCATTCCGCTGCACGGATTTTCGCACCGCGAGCTTGGCGACTACACGCCCGCTATCGCTTTCCTTTCGGAGACACCCAATCCCAGCCAGGGTTCCGCCCGCGGCGTTACCTATGAAGAGCTTATCATCGACGGCAAGGACGAGGTGTACCGTCATCTGCTCGAGGACAATCTGCTGAAGGTCGATTACAAGAGCGAAGGCGTTACTTTGAACGAGCGAGCCGGCCGCAATGTGGCTACCGATCTGTCTCTGGCGGAGATCTACTCCGATCTGGGCGAAGACGCCCGCAACGAGTACGGCGGTTATCCCAAGGCTCTCGGCGAGCTGAATCCCGACGCGGCGCTGAAAATCGACGGCGCCAAGGCGCTGGAGATGCTGGCGAAAGGGCCGGAAGGCGAGAACCGTAAAATTGTGATCACCAACATGCCTTCTTACGACGATATCATGCAGAACGGCATCGGCCGCTATCTGCGCGATGCCGACGCCACGGCCGAAGAAATCGAAGCCGTCAAGAAAGCTGCCGACTAGACGAGTTTCGTTCTGAGAAAAGCGAAGTCCCGAATCTGACGCGGATTCGGGACTTTTTGCAAGGCCGCGCCGCGCTTTCCCCGTTGTATGAGGAAAGCGCGGCGCGGCCTTTCACCGTTTTTTGGGGGGGGGACATCCTGCGGCAAAGTCTGCCGTTGGGGACGTTTTTCGAATTTTGACGAACCGCTCTTTACAGCGCCGTTCCTGTTTGGGGAACGGAGAAGCGGCTCAGGTCGAGACCTTCAAGACGCAGCAGAGCCTGTTTTCTGGAGATGCCTCCGGCGTAGCCGGTCAGGCTGCCTCCGGCGCCGACGACACGGTGGCAGGGCACGATGATGGAGATGGGGTTGTGGCCGACCGCGCCGCCGACGGCTTGCGCCGACATGCGGCTGAGTCCCCGATCCGAAGCGATCCGGCGGGAGATGTCGCCGTAAGTTTTGACAGATCCGTAAGGGATAGCGGCGAGTTCGTCCCACACCGCCAGTCGGAAATCGCTGCCGTGCAGGCTCAGCGGCGGGACGGGACCGGGATTTTGTCCTGCGAAATATGCATCCAGCCATGCTGCCGTTTCGGCGAACACGGGCAGGTCGCGCTCGGCGCGCTGCTCCGTCAGCGTGCGGGCAAAATGTTTCTGTCCTTCGAACCACAGCCCCGTCAGTGCGGTGCCGTCGGCAGCCATGAGCATTCTGCCGAGCGGCGAATCGTAATATTTTGTGTACGTCATTTTCAATCCTCCTGATTCTTTGTGTGGGAGCGATCCCTTTTCTTCGCCGCGGCGGGATCGTTGAGATCCGCAATCGCGCCGCCGGCGACCGCCCAGATGTACAGGCTGGCCACGCTGCCGCAGGGCGAAAAGCGGCGCCGGTAGCGCTCGAAGCGTTCGCGGCTGATCTCCCGGTGGCGGTAGACCATGCGGAGCCCGCGCCGGACGGCGAGGTCGCCGAAGCTGAAAATATCCGGGCGCTGCAGGCCGAACAGCAGGATCATTTCCGCCGTCCAGACGCCGATGCCTTTCATCGACGACAACGCCGCGATCGCCTCAGCGTCGGACATCCGTTCTACGGAGTCCAGATCGAAAGCGCCCGAACGCACTCTTGCGGCGAAGTCGGCGATGTACTCGGCCTTTTTGAAAGTCATGCCCAGCGCTTGCAGCGCGCCGGCCCCCGCTGCGAGGACGGTGCGCTCGTTCACCTCGCCGAGCGCACCTCTCATCCGCGCCCACACGGTCCGCTGAGCCTTCGTGGAGATCTGCTGGCCGACAATGTGACGCGCCACCGACGAGAACAGGCCGTCGTCGACGGGGCGGCGGATGGGGCCGATCCGGTCGATGATCTGCGACAGTCTTTTGTCCTTCGATTTAAGATAGTCCGTTTCTTTTTCGCCGTAGCGGAAATACGCCGCGCCGCTCATCGTTTTCCCGAGCTCCCGCGCGCATGCCGTCCGCCCCGCGGCGAATGTGGCGGGGCGGTTTTATGCCGATGTCCTGAGATCATGTTCTCTCTCCTTCCGCGTCGTGTCGGCGCAGAAAATTTTTCTCACCGATATTATACCGTCAATTGCCTTTGCGGCGCGCCGATCCTGTCGCATCTTGCCGGCGGCGCTCCATTGACACGCCGCCGCCCGGGGTGTTATGATAACGTTGTTAGATGGGTCTAACTAAGGCAACCAAGGAGGCTGAACATGTTGAAGAGCGGACTGACGGCGGCAATCGCCGCGCTGGCATTGGCGGCGTGCGGGGCAGGGAGCGCCGAGAGCGCGCAGGTTTACGTGCTGATGAACGTTCCCTATAACGATTTTTACAAGGAGGAACTGACGAAAAACGCCGTGCCGGTGGATGCGGTCACCTCGGCGACCGTCGCCAAGGCGAAAAACGCAAAACTGGTCGGAGGCACCTACCACACCGGCGATGACAAAGCGCTGGTCATCGAAGGCGTGACGTTTCCCGTCAAGACCGACGAGGCGGCGCTGAAGGGATTTGTCCGGGCCGCTTCGGCCGACGAACTTTTCGCCCTCGGCAGCTACGCCTGGACTGAATTGGCGCAGGATCCCGCGTTTTTTAAAGAAATGAACGTATCCGACGGCGCGCCCGCTTTCGGCAAGGTGCAGGGACTGCCGGAAGTGACCGTCGCGAACGTGAAAGGCAGCGTCAGGACCATGACCCGGCGCGGCGACTACCAGATGAAGCTGGACGGCTTCGACACTGATCCCGGGAAAGAAACGCTGTACGGCGTGATAGTCCGCACGGCGCAGAACGATTACGGCATGCGCCGCCTGGAGAACATCTGGCGCGGCGGCCGCGAGCTGGGGTGGAACGTGGGCTACACCAAGTTCATCAAGGACGTCAATCCGACCTTCCCCGAGCACTACAAGACCCTGACGGGCACGACGATCACTGGCCTGAGCTATATCACCGACAAAGCCGTCTACAACGTGGACACGCAAGTTTACCTGCCCGTTCTCACCGGCTGCCGCCTGAAGGTGGAAAACGCCATGGCCGCGGCCGGCGGCACGGCGTTTGCGATCGAGGGCGAGCTGCCCAAGGATTACGTTCCCGCGTTCGACGTGCATGCGCTTGACGGAGCTTCGGCCGCCGACGGCCGCATCGTTTGGTCCGCGCAGAACAAGCCCGGCAAATACGAGGTGTACGTTAAGGATGAAAAAGGCGTGTACGAGACGCTGACGGCCGCGTTCGTGCTCTCGACCGACGCGCTGCCCGCCGCTTACGACGCAGAGGGCGGACGCCTCGTCCCTGTCGGCGGCGAAGAGGATTTCAAAAACTATCTGCGCTGCGTCCGCGAGCTGACGATCGACGGCAAAGCGCTCACCCCGAAGAGAGTGAAGGTCATCGACAGTGAAGGCCGGCTCGATCTTTCTGCGCCGTTCTTCAAGGAACGCAGTACCGTAACTGTCCGTGCCGCCGGTTATCCCGACCTGAGCTTCGAGGCCGCGCGCCGCTAGTTGCTTGTTCGCGCTCGGCGCGGCATGGAAAAGCCTCCGGAAATTCCGCAGGAACGCGGAATTTTCCGGAGGCTTCTTTTAATTTATCATGAGCTGTTTATCGTTGCGTGGGGACGGGGACGAAAGCCGGCACGGAGACACAGAAAAAACGAGGAAAACGCGATACGCGCAATCGGTGAACCGGGCTGGCAGAGCCCGCTTTTATCAACGCGATAACGCGGCGCTTGCCGCGCCTCTCCGCAGGCTGGTGTGTCCGTGGCATTTTTTGTTCCGCCGCCGTTCTTACCCCAGCATCACGTCCAGCGCCATCATGACGCTGAATCCCAGGGCAAATGAAAGCGTGCCGCAGTTGGAATGACGCCCTTGTGACATCTCCGGGATCAGCTCCTCGACGACGACGTAGATCATGGCCCCGGCGGCAAAGCTGAGCAGATAGGGCATGGCGGGCGCGACGTGGTCGACAGCCAGCAGCATGACGCCTGCCCCCAGCGGCTCGACGGCGCCGGAGAGCACGCCGCCCGCGAACGCTTTCCATTTGCCCTGTCCTTCGGCGTGGAGGGGCATAGAGATGATCGCGCCTTCCGGAAAGTTCTGAATGGCGATGCCGAGCGCCAGCGCCAGCGCGCTCATCGGCGTGATGTTCGCTGTGCCCGCCAGCAGGCCGGCGTACACCACGCCGACGGCCATGCCTTCGGGCACGTTGTGAATCGTCACGGCCAGAATCATCATCATCGTGCGCTTCAGTCGGCTGCGCGGTCCTTCCGCTTCCTCGCTGAACTGGTGCAGGTGCGGAATGGCGTGGTCGAGCAGCAGCAGAAACAAGTTTCCCAGCCAGAAGCCGGCGACCGACGGCACAACGGCACCCCGCCCGTAGTCCGATGCCAGGTCGATGGCGGGAATCAGCAGGCTCCACACTGAAGCGGCTGTCATCACTCCGGCAGCAAATCCGGTAAGGCTTTTCTGCACGTTTTCCCTCATGCTGCCCTTCATGAAAAAGACGCAGGCCGCGCCCAGGCTCGTGCCTAAAAATGGGATCAGGAGTCCCGCGGTTACGTGAACAGCGTTTGTCACGATGATTTCACTCCCGTCACTTTCTTCCTGTCAGCAGCGTTGATCCCTTGAGCATCAGACGCCGGGCCTTGCCCGGGCTCATGAACATGCCCTTGGTCGTGTCGAGCTGCTGAACTTCTTCATATCCCTGCCGCTTCAGTTCGTCGTCGAAGGCCCGCATGTCGCCGTAGCACGACGGTATCATCAGGTCGTGAATGGCGAAGACGCTGCCCTTCTTCAGCATGTGCAGCGTTTCCAAAAGCAGTTTCTGTTTGTCGGCGCCGGTCACGTTGTGATACACGTAGTTGCTGGTGACGGCGTCGAAGCTCTCGTTGGGAGAGTCCAGATGCAGCGTGTCGTCGCGGGCGAAGCTGACGCTGTTCGCCCCCTCGGCCGCCGCGTTGCGCTCGCAAAGCGGCTTGTTGTGCGAGGCGTACTCGTGCCCCCAGCGGTCGACGCCCAGCATGGAACCCTGCGGATTGCATTTGGCGCAAACGATCGTCAGCGCGCCGCTGCCGCAGCCCACGTCCAGCCCGCGGCCTCCCGGCGGCAGTTCGACGTACCGCGCCGCTCCCTCCGCGACCTGAAGCGTCAGCTGCCGTTTGCCATTATAGGAAAAAGCGCGGTACATGACGATGAACTGTGCCGCGAGAAGGGCGCAGAGCGCGCAGATCGTCCCGGCGGCGACGGCCCAGGCGATCCGCGCCGTCCATCCCACGCCCCAGCCGGCGACGCCGAAGACGGCGGAACAAAGCCCGGCGGTCGCGGCGGCATCGAGCAGCGCCACGATCAGGCCTTTCGGCACCCAGTTTTTATAATCGGCTTTCATGATGCGGATTCATCTCCTGTCATTGTAATTCCGGCTTGCGCCCGACGACGGTGTAGATCAGGCCGCGCAGCCGTTCGTTTCTGATCACCGCGAAGCCGTGGCGCTCCATGCGCGCCGCGATGGCGTGCCGGTTTTCGGTACGGCAGTCGCCGCTTCGCAGCAGCGGGAAAACGATGTGGTTGTCAAACCACGCTCCCAGGCCGCCGACGCCCGTGTCGGAGAGCAGATACCGCCCTCCCGGCTTGAGAACACGGCAGACCTCCCGCATGGCCTTGTCGGCGTAGGGATAGTGGTGAAAACTCTGAATGCACGTGACGACGTCGAAAGTTCCGTCCGCCCAGGGCAGTTTGTTGGCGCTTCCCAAAACGAATTCCGCGCCGGGGATTTTTTTTCCGCGCGCGATTTCGATCATCTCTTCCGAGATGTCAAGTCCCTTGTAAACGGCGGGCCGCTGCCGGGTCAGCCCGTCGAGGAGAAACCCCGTGCCGCAGCCGACGTCGAGCAGCGATTCGTACCGCACGTCCCGAAGATACGCCAGCGCGTCGGCGCCGCTGACTTTGGCAGGGCCGGAATAATACGCGCCGGTGTTTTCGTCGTAGACGGCGGCCTGCTTGTTGAAATGGCGGCGGGAAAGTTCTTCGTAGTTTTTCGTGCCGATCGCCTCCAGTTTTGCCTTTTCGAATGTATATTAGTTTAAACTAACTATAAATATATCACGCGCCGCTCGAAAATCAAGACCTTGCCGCCAGGACGGCGCACGAAGCGCGAGCTGCCGCGCCTGCCGCTTTGCGCATTTGACAAGATGGAGAAATATGTTATATTTTTGCCGAAGATAAGGCGGAATGTCTTGGGGATAGGTATTGTTTGGAGTGACCTCCCTCATGGAAAGGATGGTTCGAAGATGGACAACAAATGGCTCTACTTCGCAGCGGGAATCGTGGTTGGTGTCGGCGCCTACGCGCTGGTGCAGAGCGGCGCGGCCCGAAAGGCGGCCGTGAAGATCGCCGGCAAAGGCCTGGAGCTTCAGGAAAAAGTCGCCGCCATGGCCGCGCAGGCGAAGGAATCCGCGGAAGACATTGTGGCTGAGGCGAAGGCGGCCAGAGAAACCGCCGGCGCCGCGGAAGCGTAGCAAGGGACTGAAGGCGAGGCATGAACGGCGCTTCGCCTTCGTTTTATTTTCGACATGAAATATCGGATTGTTCATGAATTGCCGGGACGCATCCGCTTTCGCGTCGATCCCGGCGAGGCGTTTTCCGCCCGCGAGGCGGCTGCTGTCGCCGCCCTGCTGGAAACGCAGCCCGGCATCGTGCGGGCGCAGGCGAACTGGCGTACGCGCGGCGTGCTGGTGAACTTCGCGCCGCGGAACCGAGACGCCGTTCTGATGACGATGACGGCGCTGACGAAAGAACTTTACGGAGAGATCGCCGCGGAAATGCCCGTCGCGCCGGAACGCCAGCCTGGGCTGATGCAGATACTTCTGGGCACAGCGGCACGAGTCGCGTTCCGTTCGTTGTTCCCGCTGACCGTGCGCAACGTCATGACGGCCTGGCGTTCGTTGCCGTACTTCTGCCGCGGGCTGGGGAGCCTTGTCGGCCGACGGCGGCTGAACGTCTCCGTCCTCGACGCCGCGGCTATCGCCGCCTCCATGCTGCAGCGCGATTTCCGTACGGCCTCGGCGGTGATGTATCTGCTCGGCCTCGGCGACGAACTGGAGGAGTGGACGCATCGCCGCTCGCGCCAGAACCTCAGCGACAGCCTGCAGCTCAAAGTCGATTCCGTCTGGCTCCGCTGCGACGACGGAGCCGAGCGGGAGATCCCCGCCCGGCTCCTGAAAAAAGGCGACCGCATCGTCGTGCGCCAAGGCTGCATGATCCCCGCCGACGGCGTTGTCGTCGGCGGCGAAGCCACCGTCAACCAGTCGACGATGACCGGCGAATCGGAGCCGGTGCACCGCACGCGGGATCAAAGCGTTTTCGCCGGCACGATCATCGAGGAAGGCGAGCTGACCGTCCGCGTCACGGCGCTTGCCGGCGGCACGCGCGTCGACGAGATTGCGCGCCTGATCGACGAGTCCGAGAGCCGCAAAGCCCTCGTGCAGACCCGCGCCGAACGCATGGCCGACTCGCTCGTGCCCTACAACTTCCTGCTGGCCGGATTGATTTTCCTGTTCACGCGCAGCGTGCGGCGCGCCTCGGCGGCGCTGATGGCCGACTACTCCTGTGCCATCAAGCTGGCGACGCCGCTGACCATCCTCACGACCATGTCGGCGGGCGTCAAGCAGGGCGTGCTCATCAAGGGCGGCAAATATCTCGAAGCCCTCAGCGCTGTGGACACTGTCGTTTTCGACAAAACCGGCACGCTCACCGTCTCGTCGCCGCAGGTGGCCCGCGTGGTGCCGCTCAACGGCTCCAGCCGCGACGACGTGCTGCGGATCGCCGCCTGTCTCGAAGAACATTTTCCGCATTCGCTGGCCCGTGCCGTCGTGCGCCGGGCCCAGGACGAAGGGCTCAAGCACGAAGAGGAGCACGACAAGCTCCAGTACGTGGTTGCGCACGGCATCCGCTCCACGCTCTACGGTCAGCAGGCCCTGATCGGCAGCGCGCACTTCGTCTTCGACGACGAACGGATTGACTGTCCCGCTGCGCTCAAGCGGAAGATCAGCGCCGAAGCCCGCGGCGCCACCACGCTCTACCTGGCCCTCGGCGACAAGCTGGCCGGCGTCATCTACATCGAAGACCCGCTGCGCGCCGAGGCCAAATCGGTGATCGGCGAACTGCGCCGCGAAGGCGTGCGCCGCGTCGTCATGCTCACCGGCGACAACGACCACACCGCCCGCCACGTGGCCTCCGCCCTCGGTGTGGACGAATACTGCGCCGAACTGCTGCCCGCCGGCAAGATCGACTACATCCGCCGCATGACCGCCGCCGGCAGCAGAGTCGCCATGGTCGGCGACGGCATCAACGACAGTCCGTCGCTGGCTGCCGCCAGCGTGGGCGTCTCGTTGAACAGCGCCACCGACATCGCCCGTGAGGTGGCCGACGTCGTGCTTTATCAGGGGCTCTCCAAGCTGCCTGTCGCCCGCCGCCTCAGCTGCCGCGCCATGGCCAAGATCCGCCGCAACTACAACGGCATCGTCGGCATCAACTCGGCCATCATCCTGCTCGGCGTGGCGGGGATCCTCTCCCCCGGAGTCTCGGCCCTGCTGCACAATCTCTTCACGCTGGGCGTGTCGCTGTACAGCATGAAGCCCGTCAGCGGCGAAAGGGAGGATTGACATGAATACTCTTGTGGAAAGCTTCATCCCCGGGCGCGTGCGCTTACGCAGCACGTTGCTGAAAAGTTCCGCCGCGCCGCTGATCCTCGCGGCTTTCGAGAATCTGCCCGGCGTCTGCAGCGTCGAACTGAACCGGCTCACCGGCAGCCTGCTGCTCAAATACGACGCTGCCGTCCTCACCGCCGAGCGTTTGATGCCGGCCCTGCCGCTGCTCGAACAGATCAAGGCCCTCGAACGCGAAGCTCCCGCGCCGGCGCGCACGGAACGCCTGCGCGCACTGCTGGAACAACTGCGTGCCCTGATCGGGAGGTAACCTGCCGCGTCGAAAAAACGGGCTGTGCACAGTGCAGGAGGGAAGTCCTGCACGTCATTTCTCGTTCTGAGGGGGTGTTGCTGGAAGAAAGGAAGTGAAATGAGCGTGCCCCTTCAAGACGTTGTTGCAAGATTCAACACGACGCCGTTTATTTTCGCTGGCGCTGGCGTCACCAAGCGTTATTAAGACTTGCCCGGTTGGGAAGAACTGTTGAAGACATTTGCCGTACGGATTGATAACAACTGTTTTTCCTACGCAGCTTATAAGGCGAAAGCGCGGACGACCGGCGCGCCGGAAGGACTTCTTCCTGCTGTTGCTTCGTTGATCCAAAAAGATTTTGATGAGGCCTGGTTTGCGCGGAAAGAACTGCGCTCTTTGGATAGGACGGGCCTTGATCAGGTTGAACAGGGCGTTTCCCCGTTTAAAAGCAGATGTGGCGGCGTATATTCTGCGATCGTCGACCGTCACCGCGCCATACGTGGACGAATTCCGCAAGTTGCAGAACATCGCGAAAAAGAATTTGGCAGGCGTCATTACGACGAATTACGATCTTTTTTCGGAAATCTTTTTGGAGGCTACAAATCGTTTGTCGGACAGGATGAACTTGTATTTTCTGCAATTCAGGGCATCGCTGAGATATACAAAATCCACGGTTCCGTCCTGAGACCGGACTCTATCGTCATCAACGAGCGGGATTGCCGTCAGTTCTATGGAAAGGGAAAGTACCTAGCTGCGAAACGTATGACGATTTTCATGGAATATCCGATTGTTTTTATTGGATATTCCATTGATGATTCGAATATCCGCAATATCCTTATAGACATTGTATCGTGTTTGCCTGAGAGTAAGTTCGAAAAGCTGAGGGAACGTTTTATTTTCGTGGAGTACAAGCGGGGCATGACGGGCATCTCCATCGCGCCCTATTCGATCGACCTGAATGGTCGTCTTCTTGACATGACGAGAGTTACGCTGGAAGACTTCAGTTTGCTCTACAACGCGCTGGCGGCTCAAAAGGCGCACATTCCTGTAAAAATGCTTCGTCGTTTTAAGGAAGACATCTACACCTACGTCATCACTTCTCAACCGACGTCTACCATGCAGGTTGCTCCGCTTGACGACGGCAAAATAGATGAGGATCGCCTCTGTGTCACGATCGGCCAGACCAACACGGGTGAATGTGGCTTAAAAACGCTTGTGGACGCTAATCTCCGGTACAGAGACATTGTGAAGGATGAGCTGGCGAGGATGAGATTTTCTCACGAACAATTACTGGGACTGGCTTTTTTCTCGGCTTTCAAAGGTTTGAACGGCTATTTTCCCGTTTACAAACATCTCTCGAAGACGAAAGTGGAGTATCCTCTCGTGAGAGAAGATGCCGCAGAAACGTTCGAGGGGCTGATTTCGGCAACGATAAAAAAACAGCGGAACGCGGTCGCGAAATATTCTTCCGTGAAAGAGCTGTGGGAAAAGGAAAAAACGGATTTGCCCAAAGCGACCCGTCTGCTGGCCTATTTGCCGGAGGAAAAATTCAAGGCCGACGAACTCTATGCCGTTTTGGAGAAAATTTTTGCGGACAATGAAAATATTTTGTCAGAGCGCACCGCAAATGGTTTGGCGACGAACATCAGACGTTTGATCCGAATCTATGATTACTTGCGTTGAGCAAAAAATAAGGACCTCGGCGAATGAGTGCTCTCGTAGAAAAGGAACCCATTGGCAGAAGTCTTTTGGAAAGGAACCCTTGCAAGCCGTGCCCGCAAACAGGAACGGCTTACTCCGGTACCTTATTCTGCGTTTATTATAGAGCATACGCTGTCGCTGCCAATGTGTGAAATGTCTTGAAAACAGAACGCTTATGTCGAAAATCATCGATCCTTCGTTATTTCACAGAAACAGATCGGCATTTTTCGGAAGCGAAAAACAAACAGAAACCTCAGGAAGTGACACTCCAGTGAACGAAAACGGCGAACGCGCCGGAGCGCTGTATGTGATCGCCTCGGCCGTGCTTTTCGGCCTGATGCCGCTGCTTGCCAAGATCGCCTATGCCGACGGAGCCAACGCTTCCACGGCGGTGTTCGGACGGTTCCTCACGGGCAGCGCTATGGCTTTCGCGTACCTCAGATGCAAAGGCGAACCGCTGCGCCTCGGCCGCCGCCAGATGGGCGAGATCGTCTTTCTGTCCGTCTTTTATGCTCTTACGCCGATGCTGCTTTATCTGTCGTACGGCTTTATCGGCTCCGGTCTGGCGACGACGCTGCTCTTTACCTATCCCGTCGCGGTGATGTGCCTGATGGGCCTGTTCTTCCGCGCCCGCTTCAGCCCCCGCCAGATGTGCTGTGCGGCGCTGTGCGCGGCGGGGATTTTTCTGCTCTACCGCCCCGGGCAGAGCGCCGACGGTTTCGGCATGGCGCTCGCCGCGGTTTCCGGCCTGCTTTATGCAGGTTATATCATCGTGCTGGGGCACAGCCATCTGCGCGGCGTCGGTATATTTGTGCTCACCTTTTGGATTTCTCTGTCCTCGGCGCTCATGATCGGCGTCTTTGCGGTCCTGACGGGCAGCCTGGCCTGGAACCAGGGCGCGGCCGCCTGGGCGTCCGAAGCCGGGCTGGGGCTGCTGGCGACTATGCTGGCGCTGGGCTTTTTTCAGAAAGGCCTGTTTCTTTGCGGCGAGGTGAAAGCGTCGCTGCTGAGTACCTTCGAGCCTCTGACCAGCATTGCCGTCGGCCTGGCCGTTTACGGCGAACCTATGACGCCGCGCCTCGCCGCAGGCATGGCGCTGATCCTGCTGTCGTCCGTGCTCCTTGTGCTGGGCAGAAGCCGTACGTGAAGCGCTGCGGACGGTGCAGGAGAAGAGTTTTGCGTGAAAAATCCGCGCCGTTCGGCGCGCGGAAGCAACGTGAGTCTGTCTCGCGCTTTGGACAAGCTCAGGTAAACGGAATCTGCCCCCCATCGCGGGGAGGAAAATGAAACCAGCAGCGCAAGAGGCGCGGCAACCGCTGAAACGGAGGCTGTGCCTCTTTTGCGTGGGACCGCGGCGCTGTCTGGGCAGCGCGCCCCTGCTATAATGAACGAAAAAGATCGGAACGGCAGATCTGCCGAAGCTGCTCTGCCTCGGCGGGGCGGCCGGCGGGGTGGGTCGCTCTGCATAAAGTTTGACGAAGGGAAGGGGAGTAAATGCACGAATCACTGCTGACCCGTTTCACTCAGGACCATCCCTGCTGGAACCGCGATCTGCTGGAACGTGTCGGAGAGGACGCGGCGGGGCTGGACGAATTGAGCGAGCAGAGACTGCTGACGAAGCGCGGCGGAGTCTACTCGCTGACGGAGTCCGGCGCGGAATCGTTCCGTCGGGCCGCGGCGGAGATGTTTCTCGATGAGCGCCCCGGCGGCCAGCAGGAGGACGCGGAACGCTGCCTGCTGACCACGGCGCTGTGGCTGGAACTGGAGCGCACGAACGTGCAGCGCTGGGGGCTGAAGCGCTATGTCGTCCGTCCCGATTGGCCCGTGCGGCCGAGGCTGCGGCGCGAGGAGGTGTGGCGCCTTGAGGGCGGAAAACTGCGCTGGACTTATCCTGACGAGCCGCGTTTCAAGGCGATGCTTGCAGACCATCCTGCCGTGCCGCATCACCGCCGCCGGACCGAAATTCCCGACCCCGCCGGGCTGGCGGCATGGCGCGCGCTGCCGGGTGAGGAACTGGGGCTCGATCTGGCGCTGATTGTCAACTACGATTTCGAGAATTACCGCGACTTCAAGGGGCATCCGGGCGATGGGTACCGCCTCATCAACACCGACCGCTTTTATTTCTCGGGCGCGGCGACGGAGGAAGAACAGCTCGACGCACTCGGCCGCTTCCACCGTCTGCTCTGGGAGCTGCGGCGGCTGGCGATTCCCGGGTATCTCGACTGTGACGTTCACGAACAAGGCAGCGCCAGCTGGCTGATCTTCGTCAGCCGCACCCGCGCCGAGGCCGAGACCTCTCTGGCGCGGCTGAAAGCGTTGGGCGACGAACTGATCCGCCTCGTCAACCCGATGGAGGTCTGGACGCTGGCGCTTGAAGATCTAGGATGCCTGCCCGACCGCTGCGAAGTGATCTGGGACGTGCTGCCCCAGGCCGGACGTCCCGTCTGTCTGACTCTGTAATGCGGGCATTTTGCCCTTGAATGGCACGAAAGCGGTCGGGAACCTGCGGGACATGGAGCACCGGCTTCCGACCGCTTTCGTTGTTCCGCGTGAAACACTGCCCGGCAGGCGCGGCGGGCTTTTTAACGAGGCTTTTTCAAAAGGCCGTGGAAATAGTCAACGACAAAATCGAGGAACATTCGCGTCTGGTCGTTGAGTTTGCCGCGTTCGTCGCAGGTGATGTAGATGTTGCGGCTGCACAGCGGGTCGGAGATGTGCACCAGCCGCGCCTTGTCGGTGGCCAGGTGCCCCCACGTGGCTTCCGGCCAGAACGAAATGCCCAGGCCGGCGCCGACGAGGTCGCGGATCGTTCCCGGGTTGTCGCTTTCAAGCCCCACATGCGGGATGAAGCCGCACGATGCGAAGAAATGGTCGGCAATCTCGCGCATCGGACTGCGCTTGCCGAGCATGATGAAGTTCTCGTTGCGCAGATCCTTGAGCCGCACCGACTCTTTCAGCGCCAGATGGGACTGCATGGGAACGGCCAGCAGGATCTCCTCGTTCATGACCGCGCGGCTGTTCCTCGGGGCCTCGTCGGGCAGCGCTGTGCGCATGCAGAGGTCGCACTTGGTGGCGCGGGCGTTCTGGATGATCTGGAAGTCGATAAAGGGATGTATGGTCTTGAACTTGAGGAGAATATCGGGCAGCAGCGACGAACCGGCCAGTACGTTGAAGATGATGGTCGAGCGCGAATGTCCCGCCACGATCCGGAGCTCCTTGGAGAGATTGTCGAGAATGCTCATTACGGGTTCGAGCTTGCGCTTCAGCGCCAGCCCGGCGTCGTTGAGCTGCACGTGCTTGCCCTTGCGCAGGAACAGCGAGACGTTGAGCTCCTTCTCCAGCGAGAGCACGGCCTTGCTGATCGACGGCTGCGAGATGTACAGTTCCTCGGCGGCCTTCGAGAAATTTTCGTATTTAGCGACAGTCATAAAGTATCGCAAATGAAAGAGTTCCATAGAAAGCACTCCTTTATAACTGAAATCTATAATATGATTCTACACGAAAGTCCTGCAAAGGGCAATGGAGCGGGATCGAAAAAGGGCAAAGCCTTTATGCACCGGCGGAATTTTGCCGAAAGCACAGCGCCGCCGGAACGTTCCCGAGGGAGCGTCCCGGCGGCGCTGCGTTTTTTCTGTTCAGCAATGAATTTCAAGAAATTGGCGCGCTTCGATGAGGTCGCGGAGCATCTTGTCCCACGGCGAGCCCTCGCCGCGGCGCGGGTTGCGCAGCAGATAAGCGGGATGGAACAGCGGGCGCAGCGTCATGGTTCGGCCGTTCCACGTGAATTGATGAAAACGGCCGCGCAGTTCGTTAATGCCTGTCCTGACGCCGAGCAGAGTCTGCGAGGGCACGTTGCCGACGGTAAGCACCAGGCGCGGAAGAATCGTCTCGAACTGTGAGGTGAGCCACGGCAGGCAGGCGGCGATCTCTGTCCGCAGCGGATTGCGGTTTTTCGGCGGCCGGCATTTGCATACGCTGGTGATGAAGATCTCTTCGCGTTCCAATCCCGCCGCGGTGAGAATCTCGGTGAGCAGGCGGCCGGAACGCCCGACGAAGGGGCGGCCGGTGCGCTCCTCTTCGGCGCCGGGCGCTTCGCCGACGATCATGAGACGGGCGTTTTCGGGCCCTTCGCCGGGCACGTGATAAAAAACGGAGCCGTCCTCGCGGACGCCGTCGAACTGCCCCAGCGGACAGCTACGACATTGGCAGACGCGCTGATGAAGCGCGCTGAGTGCGGACATGCGGATTCCTCCCCGAAAAAGTTCTCGAGGGTATTATACACGAATTATTTGAGTTTGAGCGGCAGCCCGCTGACGCACAGGTAGACCGAGGCGGCCAAGGCGGCGATGCGCTGGTTGAGGCGCCCGACGACGTCGCGGTAGCGCCGTTCGCCGATCCGGTCGGACGGCAGTCCCATGCCCAGCTCGCGGGTGACGACGATCACCTCGCAGGGCGGCAGGCGCAGTTTTCTGACGAACGCCTCGATCTCGGGACAGGTCTCGCCGGTAAAGCGGGAACTGCCGCTCGTCAGGTTGCTCACCCAGGCGCCGAGGTCATCGACGATGCACACGCCGCCGCGGGCCTTATCGATTGCCAGGTCAAGACGAACGCCTTCGACGATAGTCTCGCAGCCGTCGTCGAGGCCTTTTTGGTAGAGCGCGATGTGCTCCAGCATGTCTTCCTCGGTGGAGGTCTGGGTGGAAATAATCGTTTTCTGCTCCCAGTCCTGTGCCAGTTTCAGCGCGAAAGCGCTGGCGCCGCTGCGCCAGCCTCCTGTCACCATGCGGACCTGGACGCCTGAGGGCGACTTCCGTTCGTTGTTCATGCGTAATGCCTCCTTCAATCGAAATTTTCTGCCGGCGCGCAGACTGATCGGAAAACAGCCGCCGCGTCCGGCTTGGAACGCGTGCACCAACTCGGCGCGTCACCTGCCTTTTTCATCTGTCATTATTATAGCTTTTCTGTGCGGTGTGAAGTAGGAAATTTACCGGGACGCGAACTGGTATTTTCGACAATGCCAAATAGAATGGGCGGCGCTAGACTGAAACCAGCGAAATCAGAACGGACAAGATCATTCGACGAGGTGACTCACATGAGGAAAAAAATCGGCGCTCTGGCTTTGGGCGGCTGCCTGCTTCTGCTCGGCGTCCCCGCCGTGGCCGGCGAAAAACTGACGCTGGCGCAGTGCGTCGAAAAGGCGCTGGCCTCCCATCCAAGTCTGACGGCCGCCGCGGGAACGGTGGAATCGCGCCGCGCGGCCGCCTCGCTCTCTGCCTCCGGCACTCGGCTGAAAGTTAATGCGACGGGCTCTTACGCGCGCAGCGGCGCCACAAAAGGCGCGAACAGCGGCGGCAGCGACGGCAGCTGGAACACCGGTGTCTCGCTCTCGCAGACAGTGTACGACTGGGGCAAGACGAACGCTTCCGTGAAAAGCGCCAAGCTCAACGAAAAAGCCGCGCAGAAAACGCTGCAGCGCACCCGTGAGAGCGTGATTGCCGACGTGCGCGGTGCCTATTACAGTCTGAACAAGGCCGTGCGCGACACGGCAGTGCAGAACGAACAGGTGAAAAATTACCAACAACGCCTCGATTGGGCCAAATCCTACTATTCGGCTGGCGCCAAGGCCAAAATCGAAGTCACCAAGGCGGAGACCGACCTGGCCAACGCCCGGCTCTCGCTGATCAAGGCCGAATCCGCGGCGGAGCAGTACAAAGCGCAGCTCGCCTCGGCGATGGGAACGCCGGAGCTGGAGATTGACGGCGTCGCGGACGAGCTGGATTACGAACGATGGGATATCGCTCTCAGCGATGCGCTCGGACGCGCGGCGGCGAACCGAGCTGACCTGACGGCTCAGGATCTGCTGGTGGATAAGGCGAAGACCGACGTGACGTCGGCGAAGCTGACGAACGTCCCCAATCTGACGGCCACCGCCGGCTACAGCTTCGGCGGTTCGGGGTTTTACGACGACGACCAGTGGAACGCCAAGCTCAGCCTGTCGATACCGATCGGCGACGGCGGCGAGACGAAAGCGCGCGTGGCCGGCGCCAAAGCTGACCTGAAAGTGGCGCAGGCCAACCGCGACAAACTGGCTCAAGACGTTGTGCTTGACGTGCGCCGGGCCTGGCAGAGCCTTCAGGAAAGCGCCGCTTCCATCACCGCCGCCCGCGCGGCGGAACGGCAGGCCCGCGAAAATCTCGACTTGGCTCTGGGGCGTTACCGGGCCGGCGTGGGGGACAGCCTGGAGATTTCCGACGCCGTCGACGCCTACGCCAAATCGCAGACGACGCTGATCGCGAGTCTTTACGACCACAAAGAGGCGAGGCTCAGCCTTGAAAAAGCCATGGGGGAGGTTGCCGGATCATGAAACTGAAAAGGATCGTCACGCTTTTTTCCGTTGTCGCGCTCAGCTGCGGCGGCGTATACTGGTACAGCGAGCGCCGCGCCGACAGCGCCGACGTGAGCTACCGCACGGCCGTTGCCGCCCGCGGTTCGCTGCGCAGCGTCATCCAGGCCACCGGCACTCTGAGCGCCGAAGAGACTGTCGATGTCGGCACGCAGATCAGCGGCACCATCAACGACATCTACGTAGACTACAACGACAAAGTTGTGCAGGGACAGCTCATCGCCGTGATGGACAATCGCACTCAGCAGGCTGAAGTCGACATGGCCAAGGCCAACGTCCTCTCCGCCAAAGCGGATCTGGCCAAGGCGCGGGCCACGCTGCTCAAAGCCAGCCGCGACCTGAAGCGCACCCGCGAACTGCTCAAAAAGGACCTGATCGCCCGCAGCGAGCTCGACGCCGACGTGGCTTCCCAGGCGACCGCCAACGCCGACGTGATGGCCGCACAGGCCAAAGTGGCCCAGTACGAGGCCACGCTGCGCAAGGCCGAGATCAGCCTCGGCTACACGAAAATCTATTCGCCCGTCGACGGCGTCGTCGTGGCCAAGAACGTGGAAAAGGGGCAGACCGTGGCCGCCAGCTATCAGACTCCCAGCATCGCCGAGATCGCCCGCGACCTCAAACAGATGCAGGTCGAAGTCAACGTCGACGAAGCCGACATCGGCAGCGTCAAGGTGGGACAGAACGCCGAATTCACCGTCGACGCTTACGCCGACACGACGTTCTCCGGCAAGGTCACGCAGGTCCGCATCTCGCCCAGCACCAGCGACAATGTTGTCAGCTACACGGTGATCGTCAAGGTCGCCAATGACGAAGAAAAGCTGATGCCAGGCATGACCGCCAACGTCTCTCTGGTCGTTACGGAGAAGAAGGACGTTCTGCTCGTTCCCAATGCGGCGCTGCGCTTCCGCCCCGTCACCGACACCGCGGCGGCCATGAGGCCGCCCTCGCGCCGCGGTACCGTGGCCGCGGTGGAGACGCCCGGCGTGTACGTGCTGATCGATAAAAAGCCCGTCAAGGTCGAAGTTGAGAAGGGCATCAGCGACGGCGACCGCACCGAGATCCTCTCCGGCCTGGAAGAAGGCACGAGAGTGCTGGTCGGCTTCAATCTGCGGACAGAAAAGAAGAAATAAGATGCCGCTTGTCGAGCTGAGAAACGTCAAAAAAAGCTTCCGCCTCGGCGGCGAGCAGGTGGAGATCCTTCACGGCATCAATCTCGTCGTGGAAAAGGGGGAGTTCGTGGCCATGATGGGGCCGTCGGGATCGGGCAAATCGACGACCATGAACATCCTCGGCTGTCTCGACAAACCCACTTCGGGCGAATATTTCCTCGACGGGCACGACGTGTCGAAACTGAATCGCGACCAGCTGGCGGCGATCCGCAACAGCACAATCGGCTTCGTGTTCCAGGGCTTCAACCTGCTGCAGCGCACCAGCGCCGTCGAAAACGTCGAGCTGCCCATGCTCTATGCCGGCGTTCATGCCAAGGAGCGCCGCGAGCGCGCCAAGGAAGCCCTGGTGCGCATGGGGCTGGGCGAACGCCTTTACCACGAGCCGAGCCAGCTTTCCGGCGGGCAACAGCAGCGCGTCGCCATTGCCCGCGGCATCGTCAATCATGCGCCGATCCTGATGGCCGACGAGCCCACGGGCAACCTCGATTCAAAGACCAGCGACGAGATCATGCGCCTGTTCCAGCAGCTCAACCGCGAAGAAGGCATCACGATCATCCTCGTTACCCACGAACCCGACGTGGCGGCCTTCGCCGGGCGCGAGCTGCTGTTCCGCGACGGCGTGATCCTCGAAGACCGCCTCAACGAACATCAGCGCACTTAAAGGAGTGAACGTTTATGATTTCCTTCGTGGAGATTTTCCGCACTGCGCTGCGCGCCCTGCGGCGCAACAAAACCCGTTCGTTCCTGACCACGCTGGGCATCATCATCGGCGTCGGCGCCGTAATCGCGGCGTTCGCCGTGGGGGCGGGCGCCAACAAGGTGATCGACGAGGAAATCGCCTCGTTCGGCACCAACTCCGTTACCGTCATGCGCGAGCGCAATGCCCAGTCCACCGGCGACACGGCGAAATATCTGACGGAGAGCGACGCTGAAGCGATTGCCGCTAACGTTTCCGGCGTCGAAGCCGTGGCGCCTACCGTGAGCACCAGCGTGCAGGTCATCTACGGCAACACGAACTGGTCCACCTCGGTTTACGGCAGCATGCCGACGTATGCCGACGTAAACGGCTATACGATCGCCAAAGGGCGTAATCTGAGCGAATCGGACCAGCGTATGGGCAGCAAAGTGGCCGTGATCGGCAGCACCGTGGCGCAGAAGCTTTTTGCTTACGAAGATCCGCTCGGCAAGTCGATCCGCATTGCCAAAGTGCCGTTTACCGTCGTCGGCGTGTTTGCCGCAAAAGGACAGTCTACCGGCGGTTTCATGGATCAGGACGACATGCTCCTCGTGCCGCTGAAGACGGCGCAGAGCCGGCTCGTCAAATGGAACAACACTCCCGGCCGCGTCGGCACCATTCAGGTCAAGGGCGTGTCGATGGAGTCGCTTTCGTACATCACCAGCGAGATCACGATGCTGATGCGCGAGCGCCACAAGATCCGCGGCGGCCAGGCCGACGACTTCGCGGTGCGCAGCCTCTCGCAGATGCTCGAAGCGCGCCGCAAGACTACCAGCGTCACTTCCATGCTGCTGGCCTCCATCGCCGTTATCTCGCTCGTCGTCGGCGGCATCGGCATTATGAACATCATGCTCGTCTCGGTCACGGAGCGCACGCGCGAGATCGGCATCCGCATGGCCGTAGGCGCCAAGAGCATCAACATTCGCCTGCAGTTTCTGATCGAATCGGTGACGCTGTCGGTGATCGGCGGAGTCCTCGGCATTTGTCTTGGAATCGGCGCGGGCTATGCTCTGGCTTCGGTCACGCAGGCGCCGCCGGTGTTCACGCTTGGTTCCATCGTGCTGGCGTTCGTGTTTTCCGCCGCGGTCGGCATCGGTTTCGGCTATTACCCCGCGGCCAAGGCCTCGCTGCTCAATCCCATCGACGCGCTGAAATATGAATGAGGCGCGAAGATCCGCGGCGCGATCTCGAGCGCGCCGCTTTCTCATACACGCTCTGCAGAGAGAAATCCTTTGAAGGAGGTATTCACATGAAATTCACCAGCAGAAAATGCGCTCTTCTGGCACTGTCGGCGTTAGCGGTTCTGACGTTGACGAGCGCGGCCTGCGCGCGCCCGGGGCCGGGATTCCACGGCGGACCGCCGCCGTCCTTCGGTCACGGTCCCGGTTTCCGTCCCGCTCCTCCGCCTCGCCGCGATTGGCGGCCTGCCCCGCCGCCTTTCCGTCCCGGACCGGGCGGTCCAGGCTTTCGCCCCGCGCCTCCGCCTCGGCGTGACTGGCGCCCCGCTCCGCCGCCTCCGCCCCGTCGTGATTGGCACCCTGCCCCGCCTCCGCCCCCGCCCTACTGGGGACGGAGAATGCCGCCCCCGCCGCCGTCCTGGCACCGTCCGCCGCCTCCGCCGCCGCGGTATTGGCGGCATCATCGCGACCGGGACGATTTCCTCTTTCTGTTCCCGTTCCTCTTCACCATCGCCGCCGGCTGCGACTAGCATTCCTAATACTCTACAGCGTCAAGCCCCGGGATCGTTCTGTCGGTCCCGGGGCTTGACGTTTCTTCTCTGGTCTTGAAGATGCGCGCCCGTTTTGGAGGCGGCGAAGCTGGCTCATACGTGATACGAAAGCACTCGGAGGAACGTGCCGAGGTGGCGTTCAAAGCGTGCGAGCATCTTTGCCCGACCGCTGCCGGGCGATTTGTGGAGGATGAGGAAGCACTCGCGGTCCGGGGGCTTTTCGGCAAAGGAGTGGATCTCGATCTCCCGGTTGTCTCGATAGGCTGCGACGACTGATTCCGGACACATGGCCCATGTTCCCGGCGTCAGGTGGTTCAGCAAAGCCGACGGCGTGTCGACGTGGACGACGGGGTGAGTCGAAGGGTTCCACCAGTAATCGTGCCACTGCTGGATGGCGGGGCTCCAGGCGAGATAAATCTCGTCCTGCTTGCGCAGTTGCTGCGGATGAACGGCGCGTTCTTTCCAGGGGCCGCCGGGGCGGCAGATCATGGAGATGGGTTCGCGCAGGACGGTGCGGGTGACGATGTTGGCGTAACGGGCGTCGCGAAAGACAAAGCCGACGTCGGCTTCTTTATTGTCGACGAGGTCGTATATCTCCAGCGACTGCTGAGTGCGCAGGCGCGGAAAATAGCCGAGGTCAGGCAGCTGCTTCAAGAAAGGTCCCAGTACGAAGTTGATCAAACTGTCCGGACTGGCGATGATCAGCGACTGATCCGGTTCCGTGTCCTTTAAGCGAAGGATTTCCTGATAGCTGTTCTCCCACTTTTCCGCCAGTTCGAGAAAGCGCATGCCCTGTTCCGTGATTTCGACGCGGCGGATTCCCTTCTGCCGATCGATCAGTTTGATGCCCAGCTCCTGTTCGAGGCGCAAAAGTCTCTGGCTGATGGCGGACTGAGAGAGCATCAGCGCCTGCGATGCCTGAGTGATGCTGCGGCTACTGATGATGGCGCGGAAAAGTTTAATATCGAAAAGATCCATTTTCCGCCTCCGCAAGAAATAAATAGTAATTTTCTTGATTTTAAACATCAAAATTATTCGTTGGACATTGTAATTAGCCAATGATACCATGTAAAAGAATAAAAAGAAACATGGAAATCGTATATATGAAGGAGGAATTGACCGTGTCTTTGAATTTGAACCGAGAGATTTCCGCGATTGTCCCGTCGGCTTCGATGGTGACCATGGCCAAAGCGAAGAAGCTGAAGGCCGTGGATGCGGAGATCGTGGATCTGGCCGGAGGCGAGCCTGACTTCGACACGCCTAAGAAGATCTGCGACGAGCTGTTCCGTCAGATCAACGCCGGCTACACTCACTACACCGTGGGCAACGGCCTGCCGGAGCTGCGCGAAAAGATCGCGGCCAAGCTCCGCGCCGAGAACGGCTGCGCCGGCTATGATGCCGACAGCGTGATCGTCACGCCGGGCGGCAAGTACGCCATTTACATCGCCGTGCGCGCGGTGGTGAATCCCGGCGACGAGGTCATGTATCTGACGCCGGGCTGGGTGTCGTACCCGGCCATCGCGCAGGCGGCTGGGGGCGTTTCCGTGGCGGTTCCCCTCGATCCCGACGGGGGCTGCCGCATCACCGAGGAGGCTCTGGAAGCGAAGGTGACGAGCAAAACGCGCCTGCTCATCGTCAACTATCCCAACAACCCCACCGGCCGGGTGCTGACGCGTCCCGAAGCGGACATCCTGCGCGGCTTCATTCTCCGTCATCCCGACGTCGTGCTGCTGTCCGACGAGATGTACGAGAAGATCCTCTACGACGGAAACGAGAACATCAGCCCGGCCTCCTGCGCCGACATTGCGCCTCGCGTTGTCACAGTGAACGGTTTTTCCAAATGCGCCGCCATGACGGGGTGGCGCATCGGCTACATGGCGGCTTCTCCCGAGATCGTCAAGGTGGCGGCGAAACTGTTTCAGCACACGATCTCCTGTACGAGCGGCTTCATCCAGAAAGCCGCGGCGATGGCCTTTGAATGCGGCGAGGAGATCGAAGCGATGCGCCGCAAATATCAGGAGCGCCGCGACTTTTTCGTCGGCGGGCTGAACGCTGTTCCCGGCGTGCACTGCGAGATGCCCGAGGGGGCTTTTTATGCCTGGACGAAATTCGATCTGCCCGGCATGGATTCGAACCAGGGCGGCGAGTATATCCTGAACAACGCCAAGGTGGTGGGCGTGCCCGGCGTTTCTTATGGAGAAGAAAAGGGCTGCTGGATGCGTTTTTCCTTTGCGGCCGACGACGCGCAGCTGCGCCGTGCCGTGGAAAACATCGCGAGAATGATGAAAGGGCTGAGAAAATAACATGAGCGCTATTGGCTGTCGGATTCGTACCGATTTTCCCCGTCCGCCCCGTGAACTGGTGGAACTGTTTCGCGGCGTTCCGGTGGCGAACATTGACGACTGCATGAACCGCATGGCCGCCATCGACGCGGCGATCCGTCCGCTGAACGCGGCGCCGCTGCTGGGCACGGCTTTTACGGTCAAGGTCGCCGAAGGCGATAACCTGATGTTCCACAAGGCCATGGACATGGCCCAGCCCGGTGACGTGTTCATGATCGACGCCGGCGGCTGCACGGAACGCTCGATTTTCGGCGAGCTGATGCTGACGTACTGCAAAGTCCGCGGCGTGGCCGGCGTGGTCGTGGACGGCGCGGTGCGCGACGCCGGCGCCATCGCCGGGATGGATCTGCCCGTTTACGCGCGCGGCGTCACGCCCAACGGGCCGTACAAGAACGGCCCCGGCGAGATCAACTATCCCATTTCCCTGGGCGGCGTGATCGTCAACCCCGGCGATATCGTGGTGGGCGACGCCGACAGCGTGCTGGTGATCCGACCCGGCGAGGCCGGGGATCTCGCCAAAGCCGCACATGCGGTGGTTGAAAAAGAAGCGGCGATCATGGCGGGCATTCTCAAGGGCGAATACCCGCGTCCCTGGGTGGACGCCAAGCTCAGGGAGCTGGGCTGTACAATCGAATAACTCTTTGCCGTAAAAGAAATCGTCGCGTCCGGATGAACAAAACGGTTTTATCGCAGATTGCAAAGGAGGGGTACTATGAACTTTTGGTCCAAGATGTCCATGTCCCGCAAAATCGTCGTCATGATGTGTGTCGGCATCGCCGCCGGCATTTACTGGGGTCCTGCCGTGACGGTGATCAAGCCCGTTGGCGATCTGTTCCTGCGCCTGCTCAAGATGCTGATCGTGCCGCTGGTGTTCTTCACTCTGGTCGCCGGGGTGACCAGCATGGAGAGCCCCGGGAGCCTGAAAAAGATCGGCGGTTTCATCGTCGCCTTTTACCTTTTGTCCTCTCTCGTTTTTGCCGCCGTGGGCACCGGCGTGGCGCTTGCGCTCCGCCCCGGCAGGGGAGCGGAAGGCGTGCTCGGCTCCGTGGTCAAGGAAGTGACGGTCGGCAAGTATTCGGCGATCGACACGATCCTCAACTGGATTCCCGAGAATCCCGTGGCTTCCATGGCTAACATGAACATGATCCAGGTGATTTTCTTCGCGCTGATCACGGGCGTGGCGCTGCTGCATCTGAAAGACAGGGTCCCCGCGGCGACTGCTTTTTTTCGCAACATGGCTGACGTGATGATCAAAATCACCGAGTTCGTCATGGGCTTCGCCCCCTACGGCATCGGTGCGCTGGTCGCCTGCGTGGCGGGCACAATCGGCGGCAAGATGATGACGGCGATCGCCAAGTTCTTCGTTGCCGATTACGCAGCGGTCCTGGCGGGCATGTTCGTCGTTTATCCGCTGGCGCTGAAGATCTGGAACGTCCCCGCTCTGCGCTTCTTCAAGCACGTGGCTCCGGCCATGCTCGTGGCTGCCACGACGACCTCCAGCGCCGCGACGCTGCCGATGGAGATGAACATCGCCAAGGAAAAACTCGGCCTCGACGAGAGCGTTTACGGGTTCTCGCTGCCGCTGGGCAACACGATGAACATGAACGGCATGGCCGCCGCTTTCGGCGTAATCGCCGTCTTCGCCTTCGACATCTTCGGCGTGGAGATCACGCCGCTCCGTCTCGTGCAGACCGTTCTGCTGGGGCTCATGCTGGCGGTCGGCGCCGCCGGCGTCAAGGGCGCGGGGATCGTCATGTCAGCCGTGTTTTTCGAGTCGCTGGGGCTGCCGCTTGGCCTCGTCCCCATCCTGGCGGCGATCTGGCCCGTGATCGACATTCCCCATACGACCGGCAACGTCACCGGCGACATGGTCGGCACGATGGCGGCCTGCGCCAAATTCGGCAAAGTAGACTGGAACGTTTTCAACGCCGACACGTAGAGACCGTCCGGCCGCGTCTCCGGATTTCTGAATACTAATTCTTGATAGAAAACATTAACATAGTATTCTGGGCGATGTGAGGGAATTCAGTCGTTCATAACTGCCTCGACCGCCGCGCGCTCCGCGCAGCCTGATTTGTGAATCCTCCCCGCAGCGCCCCTGCGTTCGGTCTTTTAATTGAGAAAGAGTATGAGCGCAAAGAAGGGGCCATGAAAATTTCCCCAGAGACAGAGCAGTCTGTCTTTGGGGAAATCTTTACGGAAAGGTTCTATTCTATTCCAGCGTTTTCGTGAACTGGCTGACGCCGGTCAGGCCGGCTTTGAGGTGCTCGGCGGTATTGCCGGTGCAGCCGGGGCGGAAGCAGGCGGACATTTCAAATCGGTCACAGCGGCAGGAATTCGGGCTGGTGTTTTTTGAACACGCAGTAATATCTGAAGCCCGCGTCCTTGAGAATGTCGCCGGCGATGTCGAAGCACGCGCCGATCCGTTCCGGAAAGTGCGCGTCGGAGCCAAGCGTGACCAGCTCGCCGCCGAGTTCGCGGTAGCGTTTGAACACTTCGCGTCCGGGGCTGGAATCGCGCATGCCCACGACGAGCGATTTGGTATTCAGCTCGACGGCCTTGTTTTTTCTGATCGCCGTGAGCAGCATGGCGTCGATCAGATCGGCGTACTGCGCATAAGCGAAGTTTTCGTTTTTGCCGGGAACGTCGCGCAGTACGTAATCCAGATGGCCGACGGTGTCGTAGCCGTCGGTGACGGACATATTCTCCAGCTCGGTTTCGAAGTAGGCGCGGATCGAGGCTTCCTTGCTGCGCCCTTCGTAAAGCGTTTGATCCTCCGTGTCGCGTCCTTCGTAAATGTGCGTCGAACCGATCACCATGTCGAACGGATAGTCGGAGTAGACTCTGTTGTGCTTTTCCGCCAGGTGGGGCTGCAGGCCGAACTCGATGCCCAGGAGCATTTCGATGCGTCCTTTATAGGCTTCGCGCGTCCTCAGCAGTTTTTCGACGTAGGCGTCCACGTCGCCGTTTTCGTTCAGCTGGTAGGTGCTGTGCCATTGAGGATAATCGTAATCCTGGTGATCTGTGATGCAGACGTACTTCATTCCCAGCTTGACGGCGCGGTCGAGCTGGTCTTCGATCGTCGTCTTCGAGTCGCTCGATGCCTCTGTATGAATGTGGACGTCGCAGTACATTTTCACGAGCCTTTACTGCGCGGCAGTGCGCTGAGCGGCTTTTTCAAGCTGCTTGCGGGTGGGGGAGGTGCGCAGGCACAGCCCGGTGAAACCGTAGAAAATGGCGAGAAGCCAGACGAGCCAGCTGAAGAAGGAGTAGCGCAGGAACGTCGTGCTCGACGAGAAAAGCACGCTGGCATAGAGAATTCCCGACGAAGTCCAGGGGAAGAAGCCCGAAGTGCCTGTGCCGAAGTCTTCCAGCGTGCGGGACAGGTTCAGCGTGTTGATGCCCATCTCCTCGTATTTGGACTTGAACATGCTGCCGCCGATCAGCAGCGAGACCGTGGAGGAACCGCCGACGGCCGTCAGCACCACCATCGAGATTCCCGTAGTGAGGATCAGGCTGCCCGTGCTCTTGACGAACCCCATCAGCGAATCCAGCAGCACGTCGAGACAGCCGCACTGCTCGGCGATGGCCGCGAAGTAGAAGCACAGCCAGGTGGCGACGAAGGTCTTGTTCATGTCGGCAATGCCGCCGCGCTCAAGCAGCGTTTTGGCCGCTTTGCTCATCGTCGCGATGTCGAAGTCGGGATGTGCGGCCAGCACCATTTTGGAGTTGAAGCCGCCGTACAGCACGTTGACGGCGTCCTTGGCGGAGAAGCCTTGGTAGAGTACGCCGATGACGACGGCGATGAAGCCGGCGCCGAAGAGCACCAGCGTGGTAGGCTTCTTCGTGAACGAGCCCCAAAGCAGGAATACAACTGGGATCAGCAGCACCCAGTGGAATTTGAACATCGCTCTCAGCGACGCGAGCAGAGCCGCCGAATCCTTACTGACCACCGTAGGCATCTCGGGGGAGTTCATGCCGATGTAGACGTAAATGCCGATCGCGATCAGCGCCGCCGGGACGACCGTCTTGGACATGTTGATGATGTGATCGAAAATGTCGTTGTCAGTTGTCAGCGAGGCCAGGACTGTCGTATCGGAAAGGGGCGACAGCTTGTCGCCGAACTGCGAGCCAGCGTAGCAGGCTCCGGCCACAAGTCCCAGATTGACGTTGGGCATTGCCATCGCCAGCCCCATCATCGCCAGCCCTGCTGTGGACGCCGAGCCATTCGAGGTTCCCGTCACGGTTGAGAACACGCAGCAGAGCAGAAAAGCGCAGAGCGCGATCCAGCGCGGCGAAACCACCTGCAGCCCGTAATAGATCAGCATCGGCAGTGTGCCGGAGAACATCAGCCCGCCCAGCATGAAGCCGATTGCCAGCAGAATCATGATCACCGGCACTGAGCGGCCGATGCGCCTGCTCACTGCCGATTCCATCTCGTCCCAGGTGTAGCCGCACCGCCAGCCGATCAGCGCTGAATAGGCGGCAACCACGACCATCAGCGGCACGTAGTTCAGCCCCCACAAAGCGCCGGCGCCGAACGTCAGCAGCAGGAACACGACGGTCGAAATTGCTTCGAACTTGGTCGGCTTTCTTTTCTCTCGTACTTTCTTCTCAGCGTTGAACATGGATTTCCCCTCCTGATCAAAAGAGTTTTATGCTAAGGGAAACGGCAGTTCCCCTATAACACTCTTAATTGTCGCTGAATAAGTTTAAATTTGTGCACAATAAAACTATAACAATAGGATTATATCTTATAATAAAACTTTGTCAAGCAGAGCGAAAATATTTTCAAGAATGCTGGAATACCGTGGCACGACGACGCGGATGAGGATCTCGCTGTTGGAAAACGCTGTGCCCAGGCAAAAAACGGAGTCGGCTGAGAAACTTGACCGACTCCGTTTTTTGTATGCATTTTATTTCTTCAGCTGGCGCACAACATCGATGACCGTGCCGTCGCGCCATTCGATGATGCCGACGATCCGGCCGGTGGTTTCGACGGGATCCATGGGGCCGGACATCCGTCTGGCCTTGTTGGCCAATTCGTCCATGGAGATTACCGGCACGTCCCGGATCCCCCGGCACGCCTCGACCAGGTCGGCGCGGCGCGGATTGACGGTGATGCCGTACTCGGTGACGACTGCGTCGACGCATTCGCCGGGCGTCGTTACCGAGTAAACTGTATCGGTGACGCAGGGGATGCGGCCGCGCAGCAGCGGCTGAGCGATGATCGTCAGTTTGGCGCCGGCCGCCGTGTCCTGATGGCCGCCGATGCCGTGCAGCAGCGCGCCGTCGGCTTCCGTGTTGACGTTGACGTTGAAGTCGCGGTCCACTTCCGTGGCGCCGAGAATGACCACGTCGAGCATGTTGACCGCGGCCCCTCGGTTCCATGGATTGGCGTACATGTCGGCGGAAATTTCCACGTGCCGCGGATCCTCGGCGATGGATTTGACTGCGCCGAGGTCGAAGGACTGCACGTCAAGCAGCTTGTCGACCAGCCCTTCGCGAAGCAGATCGACAAAATAGCTTGTGATGCCGCCCAGGCCGAAACTGCCTTTGATGCCTTTCCTGAGCATGGCCTCCTTCATGAACGCCGTCACGGCGAGGGCGATGCCGCTGGCGCCGGTCTGGAAGGAAATCCCGGTTTGGAAGTACGGGCTCGCTTCGATCAGTCTGGAAGCGTAGCGGGCAATGAGCAGCCGCAGCGGATCTCTCGTCACCTTGGTGGTGCCGGAGACGATGCCCGCGGGGTCGCCGATGCTTGGAACCGCAACGACGAAGTCGGCGCAGGTCTGGTTGATCGAGATCGGCGCGTTGGGATAGGGCACGAGATTGTCGGTGACGGCGACGACGCAGTCGGCGTACTGACAGTCGGTGAACGCATAGCCCAGGGCCCCGCAGGCCGAGGGGCCCTGCATGCCGTTCATGTTGCCGTAACGGTCGCACGACGGCGCGGCCATGAAAGCCACGTCGATATGCACGTCGCCGCACATGATGGCGCGCGGTCGGCCGCCGTGGCTGCGCAGCACCGTGGGCGCTCCGAGCCCGCCCGCGGAGACGAGCTGGCCGATCGGGCCGTTGACGGATCCCCAGATGCGGGCGATGACGCCCGACTGGATATGATCGATCAGATGCTTGTGCACGCCGAAAAGCGCCGTGGGGAAGATGGTCAGGTCGCGGATGCCCATCTCCGCGCAGGCATCGATCACCTGATTGACTACGTAATCGCCGTTGCGCAGATGATGGTGGAAGGAGATGGTCATGCCGCTTTTCAGGCCGGACGCGGCGATGGCGGCCTTGAGATCGGGCAGCACCTTGTCGGTGCGGTCCGCGTTGGTGACGCGCAGGCGCGGGCCGACGACATTGCCCGACGGCTGAAGGGCGAAAGCGCCGCGGTAAGGTTTGACTTTTCCGTATCCTTCGATAAAGGCGGGGATGTCCCGTCCCAATGCGTTGAGAGGCATGGCTATTCGTCCTCCTTTTCCAGACCGGCCTTGACGAGAATGTAATGGGCGCGCTTGACCACGGGAACGTCGACCATCCGTCCGTCCACGGACACCGTGCCGAGGCCTCGCGCTCGGGCGTCCTCGGCCGCGGCGATGATGCGCTGCGCCTTTTCGATCTCCTTTTCCGAAGGGGTGAAGATCTCGTGGATGACGGGGATCTGATTGGGATGGATGACGCTCTTGCCGTCAAAGCCCAAATCCTTGGAGAACTGGGCGTCACGGCGCAGACCTTTGTCGTCGGTGACGCGGGGGAACATCAGGTCGATGGCGTCCACGCCGGCGGCGCGGGCGGCGATGACGATCATGCGGCGCGACCACTCCAGCTCTGTGCCTTCGGGTGTGCGGCTCGTTTTCAGGTCGGCGACCAGATCTTCGCCTCCGGGCAGGATAGCGGTCACACGCTTGGAAGCAGTGGCGACGTCGTAGGCATGCCAGATTCCGTAGGCCGTTTCGAGGATGCAGAACAGCTTGATGTGCCCCTGCGCAATGCCATATTTGTCCTCGAGGCGGCTCAGCTCTTCGTCCACGTCTTTGATGATCTGAGGGCTGTCGGCCTTGGGCAGGCGGATGCCGTCGAGGCGTTTGCAGGGAACGACGGCCTCGAGGTCTTTCTTCCAGAACTCAGTGTCGGCGCCGTTGATGCGCACCGTCACTTCTACGCGGCCGAAGTCGCCGCGCCGGAGAAATTTGGAGATCATAATGCGGGCCGCATCCTTTTCGGACAGCGCCACGGCGTCCTCCATGTCCATAACGATGCCGTCGGAGCCGAAGAGATGGCCGCGCACCAGCATATTGGGATTGTTGCCGGGCAGGTAGAGCATCGTGCGGCGCATTATCTCTCACCTCTCAGCCGCTTCACGGCTGTCTCGACACGCGCTTCGAGCACCACGTCGAGCGCGCCGCGGTCGTTCACGTTCACCATCAGGTCGTTGGCGCCCAGCGCTTCGAGTGTGTCTCTGACGGTCTTTTCCATGGCGGAGCGGAAACGGCTGACGCCGCTCCCTTCAAGTTCGACGGCGAGGCCGGAGCCGCGGCCGCCTTCGCTGACTGTGACCAGACAGTCCATGGATTCCAACGTGCCCGCGCTTGCAAATTTCATGCTGTTGCCCTCCTTGAAAAATCGGTTCTGCTTCGAAAAACGACGCCCATCCGTCACAGACCGCAGACGACTCGCCCTTCTTTGCGGGGCGGCGGAATCTTCGCGGCCGGGCAGCCGATGGAGACGCTGGCGAAAATATCCTCTTCGTCGCGGAGCCCCTGCGCCTCGAAAAAAACACGCACTTCCGGCACGCCCGCGAGCCAGTGCGGCTGATTGCTCCAGCAGTCTGCCAGTTCCGGCGCCGAAGCGGCCAGGAGCATGTTTTCGGCGGCCGCGGCGCATTCGGCCATGCTGTTTTCGACCCTTCGCGGGGCCACAGCGCTGATCAGCGCGGGAGCGCCGAGGATAAAATGATAGCCGTGCGTTCGTGCGCGCAGGATGGCCGACTTCATCGCGCTGCCGCTGAATAACCCGGTTGAGCGCCGCCAGCGTCTCCGGCTTTTGGATGACGAAAAAGCGAGTGTTCTGCGAATTCTTGCCCGTGGCGCGTAAAGCGCCGCTTCAAGAATCTGCCTCAGCTCCTCCGGCGCGATCTGACGTTCCTGATAGGAGCGGATACTGCGCCGTTCAAGCATGGCGGCGCTCACTGCGTTCATATTCTAGTCCCCTTTCCCTTCGAAGTAAACGATTCTGTTATAAAAGGCGCGGCGTCGTCTTTGCTCATAATAAAATTCGGCGCGAGCCTTTTTTCTTCGTATTTAGGGACTTATTGATGAATTCACCGCCGAGACAGCATAATTAAGCTGTCTCAACGCCGCGTCAAAGAAGAACAGAAGACGTGCCAACTCAGCTTTGGTGATACGGAATACGCAAATCGCAGGAGAAAAGCAAGGGGAAAATATTTCTTGAGCAAATGGATAAAATTATTCCGTGGGCTGATTGGCTGCCTTGACTGCGCCGCATTGCCCCTCCGGCAACCGTGGACGGCCGCCTGCCGGCATCGAGACGATGCCGCGCATGTATCTTATTCTTATTACAGAACTGGTTCAATTTGTCCGATGAAGGCATCGAAGAGGCAATTTACGGCAGTCATGCCATGCGAACGTTTCCGGGAATCAATTTCCTCGAACAGCAGGTACCGGACGCCACAACACTGCTGCACTTCCGTCACCTTTCTGAGAAGCATGAGCTTGGCAAAGTCCTGTTCGACGATATCCGGAACAGACGTGATCAAGCCGGTTTGATCATGCACGGAGGCAGCGCCGTCGGCGCAGCGCTCATCAGCGCGCCGAGTTCAACGAAGAACCAAAACGGCGAACGAGATCCGGAAATGCATTCGACGAAAAAAGGCGGCCAGTGGTATTTCGGCATGAAAGTCCATGCCGCCCCGGTGCCGGAAGCGGGTATGTCCATGCGATCATGGCTGCCTCTGCCGACGTTCATGATGTGACGCAGCCCCATGCGCTGATACGGGACGACGATGAGTCGCCTGCGGAGATTCAGGCAGTCCTGGCGTAGAGAAACGCCAAGAGACCAGAGAAGACGAGCTCCTCGCGAAAGTTGATTTTCGTATTAATCAGCGTCCCGGCAGCCTCAAGACATTAGGCGCGGGCAGATCATATGACAGATACCGGCAAAGTGTAAATCATCGACACGCAGTAAAGTCGAACATCTCTTTCAGATTGTGAAGAGATACTTTGGCTGCCGCAAGACATCGTATCGGGGGCATAGCGAAAAACATGAACAGATTCTTTGTTCTGTTTGGCTGTGCGGATCTTGTCATGTGCATTCGAGCCGGCCGAACGGAAGAATTTTTCGCCTGCGGGGCATAACTGTCTCCGTTTAACGGAGACAGAGCCTTCACACGGCAGTTTGCGGCATTTCTCGCCTCCTGAACGGGCGCTTCATTTGACTATCACATCCTTTGTTCGGGGGCGAGTGCCTGTTTTCATTGGGAGCGATATAATCAGCGGTTCCTTAATGCAATGATTTTCTTTTTATGTTGCCGTTACTTTGACGTTTGGCGGAGGTTCAAGGCATGGGCGTATCGGGAAATATAGTTTGCGGAAATGCCAAATATAAATATAATGTACATAGAGAGTTTTGCCGTTTTTATGTTGTTTTTGCAAACAGGAAAAGTTACTTCATATCATATAAGGAAAGGCGCTGATCACATTGAGAGTAAATGCAGCAGCCTGCGCTACAAGTCTTCTGAATCAAACGGAATTTCGGCAGACGAACGCAAGATGATCTTTGCTCTGGCAAATAAGCAGGAGAAAGAGTATTCACGCGAAGAGCTTGAGAAGCTCAATCTGATTTTTGAGCGGCGTCGGGAAGAGCTTTTGTCGGCGGATTCAAAGCGCTTCAGGGTTATATGCAGACTTTGGGAATGTTCTATGCCGACGAGATCATTTACATTTTTGAATCCAGCGGAGAGAGCCTGAGCATCCCTCATCTGCCGGTCGATCTTGCCGAAAATTCGAAGCGGATGATGGAGGAGAACCTGCCGCTTTTGCGTCGGCTTAATGATCATAACTTAAAGTTTTCCGAATGCGGGGCGCTGCCGGCGTCGATGCTCCAGATCATCGGCGACGACTGTGCGCTCTCGCCTTGGGGAACTCTGATGTTCCGGCGTTTTAAAGATGAATTCTACGGAGCGAAGCTTTTGCCGCCATGGGTTAACAATGTAGTCTATGGAAAAAAGCTGGAAGCCGAGGCCGCGAAGCTGGATTCTCAAATGATCGTATGGATGAACGAAGCGATCGACAAGCTGTGCAGCTACTATTCAAGCGGCGCGACAAAGAATCTTGCCAGTCTCAATTTGCGGGCTCTTGCTGGAGCTCCGTGCCCTCCGTCGACGCACGAATTCAATCTGTGGAGCACTCAAAACGCGTGGAGAGGCTTCTGCCATTACGAAGGAGAAAAGGGGAAAACGCTTGTCATTGACTCAATCGGCGTGGGATTAAACCATTGAAAAGCGTCGAGGCGATTTTTATCAAGAAATAGTATAAAAACGCGGACGGACGGCACCTGTGTCATGTCGGGGAAAAAAGTTCCCGCCGATGAAGCCCGTCGTGATACAATGACATCATGTGCGATGGAATGGAAAGGATGTGCTGCCGTGGTTGAAATTGTCTTTGAAGAAGCGAGAAAACGCACCGCCGCTTACGACGGCGAAGCGTGCGTAGGGCTGTGCGCCTATGCTGAAGACGGCGCAGTCTGGACCGCGTACCATACCGAAGTCGAGCCCGCCTACGGCGGTCAGGGCATCGCCGCGCGCCTTGTGGACGAACTGGTCCGGGCGGCCCGTGGTCGCGGCGTCAAGATCGTGCCGGCCTGTTCGTATGTGCTCCGCCAGTTTGAAAAGAAGGCTGAATACGACTCCGTCAGAGGATAAAACGCGCGGTTTGCGGACCGCTCCATGGCGTCAGCCAGGCGTGCGGAGAAGGTCTTTCGGGCCGGAGAGCCCCGAGGAGGAAAGAGGAATTATGAATCAACGGCGAATCGACAAGATTATGGCCAGTCTGAAAGAAGCGGGACTTACGCAGGCCCTGCTGAGCGATCCTTTCTCGCTGACCTATGTGACCGGCGACGACTTCCGTCCCGGCGAGCGCTTTCTGGCGCTTCTGCTGCGCGAGGGGCAGAAGCCGATGCTGTTTTTGAACCGGCTGTTTCTTGCCCCCCACGTGGCGGCGGAAAACATCGTCCCCTACGACGATATTGAGCGCGGCGCGCTTAAAGCCCTGCCTTTGATCGACAGTTCCCGGCCGCTGGGCGTGGACAAAAAAATGCCTGCCGAGTTCCTGCTCGAACTTCAGCAGGCGAACGCCGCTGCCGGCTATGTGAACGCTTCGCCCTGCGTGGACCATGTGCGCGCCTGCAAGGATCCCGAGGAGATCGCGCTGATGGCGCGCGCTTCGCAGATGAACGATCAGGCTATGATGGCCCTCCGCGAGCGCGTCCGCGAAGGCGTGACCGAGATCGCGCTGGCCGACGAACTGTCCGTGATTTACCGCGAGCTGGGCGCCGACGGTCTGTCGTTCCCGTCGATCGTCAGTTTCGGCGCGAACGCCGCCGATCCGCACCATTCGCCCGACAACACTGTACTGAAGCCGGGGCAGTGCGTGCTCTTCGACATCGGCTGTATCAAAGACGGCTATTGTTCGGACATGACGCGCACTTATTACTTCAAGGAGGCAGGCGCCAAAGACCGCGAAATTTACGAAATCACGCGCCGCGCCAACGAGGCTGCGGAAGCGGCGATGAAGCCCGGCGTGCGCTACTGCGATCTGGACGGCATCGCCCGCAAGATCATCACCGACGCCGGCTACGGCCCTTATTTCACGCACCGTCTTGGCCATTCCATCGGCCGGCAGGGGCACGAATGGGGCGACGTGAGCAGCGTCAACACGGAGCAGGTCAAGCCGGGCAACATTTTTTCCTGCGAGCCGGGTATCTATCTTCCCGGCGAGACGGGCGTGCGCATCGAAGATCTGTGTCTGATCACCGAGACGGGCGTGCGCATCCTCAATCACGTTCCCAAGGAGCTTCAGATCATTGAATGAGGCAGGCGCCGCGCCGGAGATGAGGGAATAAAAATCGCCGCTTTTCGGCCTCCTCTGCACGGAAAAAGTTTTTTATCGCTTGTATTTCGTCAGCGCGGCGCATATAATAATCAGGCTTTTATGGAAGGTTAACGGCTCTAATAAAGAGTGGTTCTCAATTTCAAGGAGGTTTGCGCAATGGTATCGTTTCTGTTTTGGGTACTGCTGCTTGTAGTCCTTGGCAGCGCTGTGCTCGCGTTGGGGTATGCATTCATTACCTATGGTTTCGTCAAAAACATCGCCATCGATGAGGAACACAAAAAGGTGGCTGAGCTTTCCGACATCATTAACGAGGGCGCTATGGCGTTTCTCAACAGCGAATACAAATGGCTTGCGCCGTTTGTCGTTGTCGTCGGCGCTCTGCTGTGCACGTTCCTGAGCATTCCTTCGGGAGTGTGCTTCGTCTTCGGCGCGGTGTGCAGCGCTCTGACCGGCTACTGCGGCATGATTGTCGCTACTCGCTCCAACGGCCGCACGACCTTCATGGCGACTAAGAGCATGAACGACGCGCTCGGCGTCGCCTTCCGCGGCGGCTCTGTCATGGGCATGACCGTGGTCGGCGTCGGCCTGGCCGGCGTGGTGCTTTCCTACATGTTGTTCCGCGATGCGAACGTCATTACCAGCTTCGGTCTTGGCGCTTCGTCCATCGCGCTGTTTGCCCGCGTCGGCGGCGGTATCTACACTAAGGCTGCCGATGTCGGCGCCGATCTTGTGGGCAAGGTCGAAGCCGGCATTCCCGAGGACGATCCCCGCAACCCTGCGACCATTGCCGACAACGTCGGCGACAACGTCGGCGACATCGCCGGCATGGGGGCCGACCTGTTCGAGTCCTATGTCAACTCCATCATCGCTGCCATGGCTGTCGGTTTTGCAGCCACGATGGCCGGCGACAGCGCGCCGCTCGGCCTCATGGGGGTGCTCTATCCCATGGCGCTGGCGGCTCTGGGCATCGCCGCGTCGATCCTCGGTTCAGCCTGCGTTACCGGCAGCCTGGCCGAAGAGAACGACAGCAAGATGGGACAGTTTGCCAGCAAATACCTGTTCAAGTTCATGCACTCCGAGAACGGCACCGATCCCGCCAAGGCCCTGAGCCTGGGCACTTACATCTCCGGCGTTATCGAGATCGTCGGCGCGCTGATCCTCTCGCTGGTCCTGCTTCAGGACATTAAGATCTTCTTCGCTGTGGTCTCCGGCGTTGTGGCCGGCGTAGCCATCGGCATGATCACCGAGTACTACACGTCTGCCGATTACAAGCCGGTGCAGAAGCTGGCCGGCACGACCGAAACCGGTCCTGCGACCGTTATCCTCGGCGGCATTTCTCTGGGCATGACCTCCACGGTGGTCCCCGTGCTCCTGATCTGTGCCGCGACGCTGGTCAGCTATTTCTTCAGCGGACTGTACGGTGTGGCCTGCTCTGCCGTGGGCATGCTTTCCATCACCGGCATGAGCCTCAGCGTTGACGCTTACGGCCCCATCTCCGACAACGCCGGCGGCATCGCCGAGATGTCTGAGCTGCCCGAGGGCGTTCGCAGCATCACCGACAAACTTGACGCCGTGGGCAACACCACTGCCGCGATGGGCAAGGGACTGGCAATCGGTTCCGCCGCTTTGACCGCTCTGTCTCTGTTTTCCGCCTATGCTCAGACGGCCAACCTGAAGTCGATCGATCTGAACAATCCTCACGTTATGGTCGGTCTGTTCCTCGGCGGCATGCTGCCCTTCCTGTTCAGCGCTCAGACCATTGCCGCCGTGCAGGAAGCTGCCGGCAAAATGGTCGAGGAAGTGCGCCGTCAGTTCAAGGAGCACCCCGGCATCATGGATTACAGCGAGAAGCCCGACTACAAGAAGTGCGTCGCCATTTCCACCGAGGCTTCGCTGCATAAGATGATCGTGCCCGGTCTGCTGGCCATTATCGTTCCTGTCATCGTGGGCTTCGCTCTTAATGCGGAGGCTCTGGGCGGTCTGCTTGGCGGCTCTATCGTCACGGGCGTGATGCTGGCTATTTACATGTCCAATGCCGGCGGCGCCTGGGACAACGCCAAGAAGTACATCGAATCGGGCGTGCACGGCGGCAAGGGCTCTGCCAACCACAAGGCGGCCGTTGTCGGCGACACCGTGGGCGATCCTTTCAAGGATACCGCCGGTCCCAGCCTGAACATCCTTATCAAGCTGATGACCGTCGTCGCTCTTGTCATTGCGCCTCTGATCACGAAGTAAGGGCGCGTTCTCGACAGGACGGAAAGAAAAAGCTAAAATGAAAGCGGGGAGGGCGTGGAAGCTCTCTCCGCTTTTTCTGTCGGATTTCAAAATCTGAAGAGGTGAACGTTCATGGCCGACGAAATCGTCGCAAAAATAAAAGACGCCGTTGACATTGTGGAGCTGGTCGGCGATTCGGTGCGGCTCGTCAAAAAAGGGCGCAGTTACAGCGGCCTTTGCCCTTTTCACGACGAGAAGACGCCGTCGTTCATCGTCTCGCCCGATCGCGGCACCTGGCACTGTTTCGGCTGCGGCAAGGGCGGCGACGTTTTCAGTTTCGTCATGGAGAAGGAAGGGCTGAGCTTTCCCGAAGCGCTCGAATATCTGGGACGGCGTGCCGGCATCGAGATTCCGAGGCGGAAAAACCGCGGGCAGACGACAGATCTTTATGCTGTTATGGAGATGGCCGTCGACTTTTACCGCGCCGAGCTGAAAGGCGCGGCCGGCGCCGTCGGCAAAGGCTATTTGAGCCGCCGCAGCATGTCCCCGCAGGACGCCGACGCTTTTGAACTGGGATGGGCGCCGTCGGTGTGGAGGGGCTTGAACGACGCTCTGCGGCGCGAAGGGGTCACACAGGAACAGCTGCTCCAATGCGGTCTCGTGATCCAAGGCGAAAAGGGCTGTTACGACCGCTTCCGCGGGCGCGTGATCTTTCCTATCCGCAACGTGTCCGGACGCGCCATTGCCCTGGGCGGCCGCATCGTCGACGGCGAAGGCGCCAAGTACCTGAACAGCCCGGAAGGGCCGCTCTACAACAAAAAGGAAAATCTTTACCTGCTTGACAAGGCCAAGAGCGCGATCCGCGAAAAAGGCCGTTCAATCCTTGTCGAAGGCTACATGGACGCCATCCGTCTGCACATGCACGGACACAGGGAGACCGTCGCCTCTCTGGGGACGTCGCTGACGGAAGAGCAGGCGTCACTGCTGAAGCGGTTTTCTGATAAATGCTATATCTGCTACGACTCCGACACGGCCGGGCAGAACGCGACGCTGCGCGGCATGTACATCCTGCAGCGCGCCGGGCTCCAGGTGTTCGTGGTGCTGTTCCCCGGCGGCAAGGATCCTGACGAGATGCTGCAGAGTGAAGGCGGCGAGGAGCTTTTCGACAAGGCGGTGGAAGATGCCAAGCCGCTGGTGATCCACCATATCGGCCTTTTCAAGGCGGCGGCCGAAAAAGGAGGTCAGGCCAAGGCGGCCGAAGAGCTGCTGGAAGGTATGGCGCAGCTGACGGCCGTGGAACTGGCCCCTTATATGCAGGAAATTGCCCACGCCGTAGGGCTGCCTGACTATCAGCTGGCGTCGGAACTGAACCGGCTGCGCCGCGGTCGCCGCCTCAGCCCTCGCACGGAAGAAAGCTTAGGCGGCGACGTGCAGCCGCTCGAGTTCGAAACGGACGATTCAGAAACGCTGCCCCGCTGTGACCCGGCGGAGACGGGGCTGCTTTATCTGCTCTGGATCAGCCGCGAGCTGCGCAGGTCGGCGTCTGTGCCGGAAGTGATCCGCATGTTTCAGGATTCCCGGCTCAAAGACATTGCCGGTGCGCTGCTGACGGGCGAGCAGCCGGAAAGTCTCGAGCGCCGCTGGCTGGAGATGGGGGATCATTTCCCCATGTCGGCGCTTTCCGGCGGCTCTTCGTTCTGCGACACATTGCCCGGCACCGATATGGAAAAATGGCAGAAACTGAGCGCGAATCAGGAACGCCGTGTCAAACAGGCCCGCTACATCCAGCTCAAAGCCATGATGTTCCGCGGCGAAGCCTCGCCGGAGGAACTGACTGAATATGGGGTTCTGGCCGCCGAGCTGAAGCGTTATTGAACCGTAGAGACTCATTGCGGGCGGCATTTTTAGAGTAACCCTCTCCTCGTTGCAGGAGAAGCGGTTGCTCTAAATTTTTTTATGGCAGAGAGACGATGCTGTTTCTTGCGTAATATCGCGAACGGGATGCGGACTGAGAGTGCGCAAAGCAGTTTGCGCAGATTGTGCGGCAGGCGGGACGTATCTGCGCGGCGGGCTCCTTCTGGAGCTCGGAGGACTTGTCGAGAATTTATTTTATAAAGAACCGGCTAGAGTTGTTGTAAATCATCGGCTATTTACTTGCTATCGAATTTTATATATAATAGTAACGCAGTAAATATATTTTTGTTCCGTATTTGTCTGAGAAAAGTACAGGGGGGAAAATAATGAAAAAAAAGTTGGGAATATTGGCCGCATTGCTGCTGGTTTTGAATTTGTTTTCAGCTGCTCCGGCATTGGCTGCTGAAAAGACGCTGAGAATCGGCACCTACATGACGGTCACGACGCTGTGGCCGTGGAGGACGACTTCCGACGGCGACGGTTATATTATTCGTCAGATTTATCATACTCTCGTTGAAATGGATGAAAATTCTAAATTTACTCCCGGGCTGGCTGCCAGCTGGGAATGCGCCGACGACGGAGTGACGTGGACAGTGCGTCTTCGTGACGATGTGTACTGGCAGAGGGGCAACGAGCTTTTCGGAAATGAAAAAGTCAAAGTAACGGCTGAAGACGTCAAATTTTCATATGATTACTACCTCGATCCCGCCAACGGATCGGTGCGTTACGACGCTTTGAGCAAAACGATGAAAGAAGTCAGAGTGGTTGACGAGCATACGATCCAGTTTGTGACAAAAGATATTGACGTGCTGTGGGAATATTCCATGTACCAGAATTATGTTATTCCGCATCGTGCAATTGAGAAAAAATGGGACCTGGGAAGCTGCCCCATTGGATCAGGCGCATACAAGTTTCAGGAGTATGTCACTGACACCTCTCTGACGTTGGTCAAAAACGAAGATTTTTGGCGTGAGCCCGCTCTTGACAAGGTAGTCTACAAGTTCATTACTGATAAGTCAGTGTCGGCAATGGCGCTGCAGAACAAGGAAATCGACATTGCCCTTGCGATCCTGCCGACCGAGATCGAGAACATTGCCGGCAAAGATTATCTGGTTGTAGCTCCTGCGGCGATAGGGTCTCTGCGCTGGGTTGGATTCAACTGCCGGAAGCCGCTCTTTTCCGATCCTGAAGTTCGCCGCGCCTTGGCCATGGCGGTAGATATGAATGGCGCGGTGCAAGCCATTTTCTCGAATAAAGCCGGTGCAAAGCTGGCTGTGCGGGGGTATGGATGCATTCCCTACGAACGTCCCGGCGGAGATCTTGAATCCAACAAAGCCGTAACGCCCCGTTACAATCCTAAAGAGGCTATGAAACTTCTTGATAAGCTGGGTTGGAAGCGGGGCGCTGGCGGAGTCCGGACCAAGGACGGGAAGAAAATGAGCTTTATTCTGCAGGTGGGAAACAACGATGCGAACCGGGAAAAACTGTCGGTCATCGTGGCCACTCAGCTGAAGGCGATCGGTGTGGACTGCACGGCCAGAAGCGCGGAATGGGCTACTCACACTTCCGACATTGCAAAGGGCAACGTGGACATGTATATCCTGGGCGGCTACAGCAATTTGGACGGAGGCAAGCGTCTGATGGAGACGAACGCAAAGAGGTTCAGCCCTAACTGCGGTTATTCCAACGCAGAAGTAGACAAGCTGATCGAAGAGGCATTCCGCGAGATGAATTACGACAAACGCTGCGATCTGCTGCGCAGAGCCGGCAATATTTTCTCGTCTGAATGCCCTCATCTTGGCGCGTATTTTGAGTATGCGCAAGTCGGACATAACAAGCGTGTGACGGATTTCGGATACGCGACAGTCTATCAGGCGCTCTGCTCTCCTGTACGCAATGTGGGAGTCGCTGATTGATTCCTGACGGCAAAAGTTTGTTTACGCGGGCTTATAGGGAATCTTTCCCCATAAGCCCTTTATAAAATGGGGGCAAAGTCATGTGGACGTATATAGTAAGACGTATTTTACAGACGATCCCAACGCTGTTGATCAGCTCTCTGCTCATATTTTCGCTGTTGTATGTGACTCCGGGCGATCCTGTTGAATTGATTCTTGGAACGGAAGATGCCAACGTGTCGGAGGAGCAGCGCAGGCTTGTTGAGGAACAGTGGGGGTTGGACAAACCTTTTCTTGTCCGTTACATACGCTTTATAAAAGGCGTGTTTGTGGGAGATCTCGGTACGTCGTATGCTACAGGCGAAGATGTGTTTTCCAGCGTGATAAAGCGTATGCCAAACACGTTGAAGCTGGCTGGCAGCTCAATGGTCATTGCGCTCGCTGTTTCGCTGCCGCTGGGGATACTGGCGGCCCTAAAGCACAACGGCATCTTGGACTCCGTGGCAACGGCGCTGGCGACGATAGGCGTATCGCTGCCGAGATTCTGGTTCGGGCTGGTCCTGATCATATTCTTTGCTCTGCATTTGGGATGGCTGCCGACGATGCCGGAGACTACAAGCATGGCGGACGGCATTGTGCCTTTTATGCGCTCGATAATACTGCCGGCATCGTCTTTGGCGTTAAGCATGGCGGCCACTCAAACGAGAATGGTCCGATCCAGCATGCTGGACGTGCTGAATCAGGACTACGTGCGCTATGCACGGAGCAAAGGCTTGAAAGAGCGCGTCGTGATCTGGGGGCATGCGCTTAAAAACGCCATGATCCCCGTTATCACGGTCATAGGTGGAGAAATTGGCGGTCTGCTCGGAGGAGCGGTTATTACGGAATCCATTTTCTCCTGGCCCGGCGTTGGGCGTTTGACGATCAGTTCCATAGCGCGGCGGGACTATCCGATGATCCAGGGGGCGACGCTTATGCTTTGTATAAGTTATATGCTTGTCAACCTGGTTGTCGATGTTTTATATGCGTGGTTTAACCCTCGCATTCGCCTTGACGTAAAATAGGAGGCGCCTGCGATGAGCGACAATTCGAAAAATGCGCAGAACAGGAACGCCGCAGTGCAGAACCAAATTGGAAATGAAGCGCTGCCGTTGACCACATATTGGAAAGACGTAAGGCGCCGTTTCCTGAAAAATAGGATTGCGGTCGTTGGGCTGCTGATCCTTTTAACTATCATTGTCCTTTGTGTGTGCGCTCCGTGTTTTACGCAATACGATCCCATGATGGATATGGACCTGATGAACACTCTGGTCCGGCCGTTTTCCAAGGAGCATTTTCTTGGCACTGACGACTTGGGGCGCGATATCTGGTCTCGTCTGCTGTACGGCGGACGCATGTCGGCGATGACGGGAATGTCGGTAACGCTGCTTTCGGCGGCTTTGGGCATTGTGCTGGGATTAGTCAGCGGCTACTATGGCAGCTGGGTTGACGCATTGCTGATGCGCTTTACGGATATTATGCTGTCTTTCCCGTTTCTCATCATCGCCATCGCTATTATGGCGGCTCTGGGCTCGAGTCAGGGGAACGTGATTCTGGCGCTGGCGATTGTCGGCTGGCCCAAGTTCGCCCGTCTGACCCGCGGACAGGTGCTGGCGGTTAAAAACACAGAATACGTCGAGTCTGCGCGTGTCGCGGGGTTTAAAAATGCGCGGATCATATTCAATCATATTTTTCCTAATTGCATCGGTCCGCTGATCATTCAGGCCACGCTGTCAACTGGAAGCGCGATTCTTTCGGCGTCGGGGCTTTCGTACCTTGGTTTGGGCTGCGACGCGGCCGCGCCTGACTGGGGCGTCATGCTGAACCAGGGGCGCAACTATTTGCAGCAGGCCTCGTACTTGACGACGATCCCGGGAATTGCCATTTCGCTTACGGTCCTCTCCATGAACTGGATCGGCGATGGCCTTCGGGACGCGTTTGATCCCAAGATGAGGAAGTAGGTGCGGGCATGGCAGAAAAAATGAATGAGGAATATCTGCGTGTAGAGAATCTGCACACTTACTTTCACACGCCTGAGGGGATCGTAAGGTCGGTGGACGGCGTTTCGTTTCATATTGATGCGGGCGAAACGCTTGCGCTGGTCGGCGAATCAGGCTGCGGCAAGACCGTGACGTCGCTTTCTTTGATTCATCTTTTAGCGGATTCGGCCGAAGTCTTTGCTGACAAAATAACGATCGGCGGACGGACGATTGAAAAACTCACTGGAGAGGAAGCCCGGGCAATTCGCGGCAAACAGATTTCCATGATTTTTCAGGAGCCGATGACCTCGTTGAATCCTGTTTACCGGATTGAGAAACAGTTAAGCGAAGTGTTCCGTCTGCATGAGCCGAAAATTTCCAAGCGTGAGGTCTACGAGCGTTCCATAGCGATTCTGAAAAGGGTCGGCGTTCCCAAGCCGGAAGAGCGGCTGAAAGTCTATCCTCATCAGCTTTCCGGAGGACTTCGCCAGCGAGTGATGATCGCAATTTCCCTGGCGTCTGCTCCGCGCATGCTTATAGCGGATGAACCGACGACAGCTCTTGATGTCACCATTCAGGCCCAAATCATTGATCTGCTCAAGGGGCTGCAAAAGGACATGAACATGGCGATTTTGTTGATCACTCACGATTTCGGCGTCGTTTCCCAGATTGCCGATCGGGTGGCGGTCATGTATGCCGGCAAAATTGTGGAGAGCGGGAGACTGGAAGATATTTTTCAGGATCCCTGGCACGTTTACACCAAACTGCTGATCATGTCTATCCCAGGCATCAAGGTTACTCGGGGCGGACGATTGGAGTCCATTGCGGGAACCGTTCCGAATCCTCTGAATTGGCCCAAAGGCTGCCGTTTTGCGCCGCGCTGTCCTGAAGCTATGCCTGTCTGTTTTGAGGACGAGCCTCGCGAATATGTGTGCGGCGAACGTCGCGTATGCTGCCATCTGAAGCGGGGGAAAGCTGATGAATAATAGAGAGCCCATTCTTAAGATCGAAGACCTGAAAGTATATTTCCCGATAAAACGCGGTCTCATGCAGCGTACGGCGGGATACATCAGAGCTGTTGACGGAGTCTCCATGGACATATACCGAGGTGAAACTGTCGGGCTGGTTGGTGAGTCGGGATGTGGAAAGACGACCATAGGCCGCGCTATTGTCCGCTTGAATGAGCCGATGTCGGGCAGAATTATTCTGGATGGAAAAGATGATATTTTGAAACTGCGCGGCGACAAACTCCGCCGTCTGCGAAAAAAAGTGCAGATAGTCTTTCAGGATCCTTATTCTTCTTTGAATCCTTCGCAAACAGTGCGCCAGCTCATTTCTGAAGTGCTGACGGTACAGATGGGCTATACGGCAAACGACGCCGCCGAGAAGACAGCTGAACTTCTCCAGCAGGTAGGCCTTGCGCCGGTTTATGCGCTTCGGTATCCGCATGAGTTTTCCGGCGGCCAGCGCCAGAGAGTCGCGATTGCGAGAGCGATAGCCCTGCAGCCGGAGTTTCTCGTTTGCGACGAGGCGGTGTCTGCGCTGGATGTTTCCATACAATCGCAGATTATCAATCTGCTCATTGATCTCAAAGAACAAATCGGCAATATAACGTATCTCTTTATCTCTCATGCTCTAAATGTAGTAGAGCATATTTCAGACCGCGTTGCCGTTATGTATTTGGGAAAAATCTGCGAGTTTGCCCAGACGGAAGAGCTTTTCGAACATGCCGTGCACCCTTACACGCAGGCATTGCTGTCGGCGATACCTATTTTATCGGGGCGCAAAAGCCGCGAACGTATTTTATTGAAAGGCGAGGTCCCAAGCGCGGCCCACGTGCCTGGCGGCTGCCGCTTTCATACCCGCTGCCCTTATGCGGAAAAGCGCTGCCGGGAAGAGGAACCTGTTTTTAGGGAATGCGCTCCCAACCATTTTGTAGCGTGTCACAGGAGTCAGTAAAAGGAAATAACCATATACATAACGCGTCAGAAAAAAATTGAGAACCGGACGTTGTTGAGGCCCGTAAGAGTTGTCGCCGCTGGCGGAGAAAAGATGGTTTTTGTGCAGGTGCAGGAGCTTAATCCTGAATCCTCAGGGAAGAACAGCAAGGAGGCCCGCAGTCCGGACTGCGGGCCTCCTT
>Ga0129314_1000292_pt1 | contig 58520 bp, 48 predicted proteins | sample O1111metagenome_FD_94431 | JGI IMG/M metagenome (GOLD analysis project Ga0129314, IMG submission 94431) | Orangutan individual fecal microbial communities from fecal samples from Wisconsin, USA - O1111 metagenome | ecosystem: Host-associated > Mammals > Digestive system > Large intestine > Fecal... | reverse complement strand
CCCCCTTTATTATTGATATAATCCTCGACAACCTTTCTCTTAAATTCGCAACTGTATTTTGCCATAAAAATACCGACCTCCAATCGTTAGATTTTTTGGTCTAACTTTTGGGGGTCGGTATATCATTTGAGATGGAGTATTTTTATTAATTCAATCCATAACTGGCCTTTACCTGCGCAAATTCTTTGGATCTGGCAAACTCTTCCAGTATAAAATCTCTGTCTTTTCCGGAACGCAACTGGTTCAACCAGTAATCCAGACCGCTCCGGTCATATTCACGATCAAAGAATGTACGGTACAATACCTTAACATATTCCTCATCATTTAATCCCTTTGCCGTAAATTCTCTCGAATGGAAAAACTGATCTGTGGAAACCTGCATCAGGGAATAAGTTCCCTTGCTGATTTCTTCGCACCAATAATCCAAGCCTCCCTGATCATAAGGACGGCCCATTGCTTTTGTATACAATCTTGACATAAATGCAGACAGTCCGATGTTTCTGCTGCATCCACTAACCTCATAGCTGCCTGCTGTTATTCCATAAGCATCACAGATAGTATGGAATTCCGCAGACTGACAGAAATTATTAAAGATTCCCTCAAGACCGAAGGCATTTTGTCTGCAGTTCAGCCAGTAATCCATTCCCCCCTGATCCGAAGGTCTATCCATCATGACCCTGTAACATCTTTCCACAAATTCCCGATCTGAAATTCCTTTATTTTTCATTTCCTGACTAAAAAAGAAACCTCCGGCAACCTGTGCGCCTGTTGCGTTCCCACTGCAAAGTTCATCCGTCCAGTAAATCAGTCCCTCTTCTTCCGGCTCTCGTCCCAGTGCAAGTTCATAAATACGGGTCACAAATGCTTTTACCTTAGTTCTGTCCGCCTTTTTTACTTCAACACCGTAATTCGGGATAATCTCCGCATAAGATGATATTCCTATTGTAGGCAAAGTCACTGATTCAACATATCCCGGAGCATCATCCAGATGATTCCAAACAGCAAGTGCAAGATTGCTCAGAGAAAAATTCTGATTACCACCTTCATCAGTTACATTGATAATAAATGCATCAACCATCGGATCATATTTAGCCGTATAATAAGATAGTGCCAACGCTGCCGCCTGCGTAGTCTCACCCATATATTGGGAAAATCCCTGCTCTGTACACATAATTTTATGATTAGAGCCATATGTATCCCGAATATAATTCGTCATAACAAATAAGTTATATCCATCCACAAATTCTGCACCGGAATGTCGTGGGTTTAAATCTCTTCCGCATACTCCTTCAAAAGGTGTATGTGCCCATACTGCAGCCTCCGGAAGATACGCCGGATACATGTGGTATGAAATAGTCCAGTCAACATTAGGCTGACTTTCATTGATCCTCTGCACCAACAAATTCAGATAATCTTTTACAGCAATCCCTCTTCCTTCATCATTGTGCTGCCAGCTATGATCAAAACAGAAACTGACACGGGATTTACTTGTATATTTACGAACAGCATTATATACATTTAAATATTCAACTGCATACAGATTGGTATTATAAACCGGATCTGATGAACCGGTAAAATACCACGACATCGGCATATTTACCTCATTGCCGACAATCCAGTTATCAATATGGCAATCCTCCTGACTGAATAACATAGCCAGGTATGCCAGTTCCGCCTTGTAATACTTAGAATTTGCATCTACAACATTGGGAGCCATATATTGATTGCTTTTAGGCTTCAGTGATATATTGGCAAGTGCGGTTGGATCATACAACTCCAGCATCCTTGGTTGTACCTGCAGCAACAGTTCGACACTTACCGGTATTCCATTCTGATTGGCCGATTTTACCGCATTTACATAATTTGACAAATTATTAAAATAATATATTTCACCCTCATATTCAAACGGAACACCATGTGGCGCATTTGTGCTCCACACATTATTTAAAATAAGATTAAGAAAGTAATTACCGCCGGACTGTGTTCCTCTGACCATGGATACACTATCCCATGCACTCTCCTTCAAAAAAGAAATATCTTCCGGGATCAGACTGTTTATCAGGGCATCCTCTCCATGTTCCTCCCGATATTGCTGTTCCAGTTCTGCCGCTCTCTCAGGACTGACGCCCTGATTAATAAAAATGCTGTCACCCTCGATCAGCTCTTCTTCCGATATTTCTTCATATTGGTCTTCCTCTGATAAATCATCGTCCGGAATATAAGCTTCAACAGCATCCTCCGAAACAGTTGGCATTTCCATATCTGTCTGTGGCATTTCCTTTGCCGGCACACAATCGCCGGTCATTCCGAATGCAAATATTCCCGCAAGTATCAGGGAAAGCACTCTTTTAATCATTTTTTTCTTCACCGGTTAATCCCCTTATTAAAATCCATATTGCGCTTTTATCACGCTAAACTCCTGTGACCTTGCAAATTCATTTAAAACAAAATCCCTGTCTTTTCCATAATAAACCATCTGCGCGATCCAATAATTCATTCCCTCCTGATCATACTCCCTGTCAAAGAAAGTGCGATACAATACTTTGACATATTCTACATTATCAAGGTTTTTATTTAAAAACTCCTGTGAATGGAAAAACTGATCCGTACATACCTGCATTAATGTATAATCTCCCTGATATATCGCCTCACACCAGTAATCAAAGCCGTCCTGATCATATGCTCTTCCCATTACCTTCGAATACAGCCGGGACATGAATGCCGACAGACCTGCATTTCTGCTTGATCCGGTTACCTGATAGGTTCCCGGCTTAATTCCATAACTGCTGCAAATACCTTCAAATTCAGGAGATGCTACAAAATCACGAAATACCCCTTCTCTGCCATATCCATTTTCCATCAGGCCAAGCCAATAATTTAATCCGTTCTCATCCGGTGTACGGTTCATCATAACATTATACAGCAGCTGCACATACTCCTTTTTTGACAGCCCTCTCGATTTAAACTCCTGACTAAAAAAGAAACCTCCTGCTACTTCAGCTCCCGTCTGAGCTCCGCTTACCAATTCATCAACCCAGTAATTCATACCGTTGACATCATATGTTCTTTGTAAAACATTCGTATATAATCGATCAACAAATGCTTCTATCTGGGCATTTTTATTAGCAGTCTCCTGATTTGCCTTGATAAATCCCAAAGTATTAAGCATTGTATTTAAATCTGTTTTTGATTGTTTGGAAACACACTCTCCAAGGACATATCCTTCTCCATCAACAAAAGCAATCAATGGCATATAAAAGCTTCCGTTTGTAATAAGGTTTTCTTCATCAGCCTTTTCGAGCAAAAAGTTATATAAACCATTCCAATAGCTTCCTTCTGTCGTCTTATTTATTACCTTTGCCTGTGAAGTAATTCCGCAATAATCGCAGGCCTCTTTCATCGTGCTGTCCGGATTGTTTCTGATATCAAAGATCCAGAATTCTATCTGATTTAAATTCTGTTCCTGTATGATCTGCGAAAGAGCCATCATATTGTATAATGTATTTCCGCAATCTCCAACTCCGCCAAACAGCAGAATTTTATATCTCCCATTTTGGGAATGAAAGCGTTCTGTAGCTCCGCTCCGGACGTCCTTCACTGAAAAAACAAGTGAATCATCTGCCGTACTGTCATCAAAATCTGCCGGATAATTCTGATTACTTTCCGAAGCCCCGGGCCCTTCCCATTTATTAATTGCCGGCAATACATTTACATTGGATCCGTCAATCGGATATCGCGTAGCGTAATTAGTAAATCCGTTTTGCAGATTGGCTTTGGTAATTTTTCTTCCCCAATGAATAGAGGAATTATAATTTCCCTCTGCTACAATAACATAATCATCATGTTTTTCCAGAATAATAACTGAATGTGTATCGTTATTAATTCGAAGGATATCTCCAACCCGTAAATTATCCCAGTCAAAACTGTCTATATATCTGGCCGGCAGATTACCAAATGCGGCATCCGATAACAGGAATGCAAATCCGGCACATCCGTAACCTCCATAATATCTGCCGCCTCCGTTCCACGCATAAAAATTTTCATTCGTCCAATATTTTCCCTCCGGAAAATAAGCCTTTAAGCTGATCATACAGTTGTATACCGATTCGGCTGACAAATCATGCTCTATATCAATATCAGACATCGTCTCCGTGATAATTGCATTTGCAGATACCTGATCGGCACTCTCTACACCGTAACCGGTCGGACCGTTTGATAACGAGTCCATAAATTTCCGATATGCATCCGGGTTCTCCTCGTCCCAATGATAAACAGGCAAATCTGTCCGTGTCTCCGCCTTTACCGTTTCCCTGCTGTCCTCAATTTCATCCGTAATTTTTCCTGTTGCTTTGACATCCGTTGCACACAAAACAGACACACCCAGCGCAAGCATCAATGCCGCAAGCAGTCCTCCTTTAAATTTCTTTCTTTTCATAAAAGAACCTCCCTCATATTTTCAACGACCAGATATTCATCACACAAGCAATAAATATCTGGTCGTCATTTTACACATACTTATAAACCTATAATGCCATAATTATACCGAATTTGTTTAAATTCATCCGAATTATTAAACTGTTGGAGAACCTCACTGCGTGACATTCCCTTTTTCATCATTCCCAGCCAGTAATTCAATCCGGCATCATCATATTCCCTATCAAAAAATGTTCGGTATAAAACCTTCACATACTCCTTATTCGAAAGCTTTTTATTGATAAACTCTTTAGAATTAAAAAACTGCTGCCCCGCAACATCCATGACTTTATAATTTCCATCTAAAATCTGATTACACCAGTAATCCATTCCATCACTGTCATACTCACGATCCATAGCTTTCGTGTATAGTCTCATCATGAACAATGTCAATCCGGGATTCCGGTTTTTTCCTGCCACAGTTACGTTTCCGCGGTCAATTCCATAAGAAGCGCAAATATTATTATACTCTGCCGAATCGACAAACTGTTTAAAAACAGCTTCTCTCTCAATACCGGCATCCATATAGCTAAGCCAGAACGAAGCCCCATCCCAATCGGAATTTCTGTCCATCATGACATTATATAAAATCTCTACAAACTCATAATCAGAAAGTCCTCTGCTCTTCATCTCAGGACTGAAGAAGAAGCCCTGGGCAACTTCCGCCCCCGACATTTCCTCACTGCAGATCACATCAGTCCAGTACTCCAATCCGCCTGATTCGGGAACTCGATTTAAGCATAGGCCGTAAAGACGGTTTACAAATGACAATACTTTTTCTCGATCGATCTTAGAACCCTTGGACACTCCCAGATACTGTGCGATACCGGTCGCATCCGCAATACCGAGTGCCTGCAGATTGCTCTCGCTTTTCAAAAACGCCGCGTCCGAAGCATTGGATACATAGGCATGCTCTACAATAACACCGGGAAAGCCTGAAAGCTTGGAATTTTTGATCACTCCATAATAATCAGCCAGCGAGCCGTCCGGATAGCGCGAATTATCGCCGGAATTACGGATGGAAATTCCTCTGTTTTGTAAGCCTAAGGCAACTAACTGTCTCTGGATCTGTGTTGCAAGATTGGCACCCTCAGAACCGATGTCCGGTCTATAGCTTGAATTGGGATAAAATACCTGTGCTCCCTTTGCGGATCCCGAACCCGCCGAATTCAGATGAATGCTGACATAAATATCTGCACCGACGCTAGCTGCCGTAGCAACACGATTACGATTATCCTGAACGGATGTTGATCCCGGAAGCGGACAGCCAGAACCCGATCTTGTCATATATACCTTTACATGTTTGTACTGCTCAAGCTCTGCCTTGCAGTACTGTGCAATTTTTAAGGTAAGTACTTCCTCTCTCAGCCCGTTCTTGTATGCACCGGCATGTGTAGCATCATGTCCAGGATCAAGCATGACAACATAATCTCTGGCTTCTATCCCAAGCTCACTCTCTGTTGCCATACGGGACTGACCGGCACTGTCTGCTCCTGCTTTGATCGCTTCTGTAATTTCATTGATATCGGAGGTTGTCATACTGCTTCCGTCTGCCCCGAGTGAAACGATCTGCATGGAAATATCCTCGGGATCAAATCCCGGATCACTTTCCGTCTGCAACGCCTCTCCATCGGCAGAAGTCTCCTCAAACTCTTCGTCTACACCAAAATAGATATGTTCCATTCCTGTACTGAGAAGATGCAGCTTTTCAGAGGTGCCGTCATCTGTCACAACAGCTGCATCCGTAACTTCATAAATGCCACGGTCCGCTGCGGTATAATCCAATGTAAAAACAGCTGTATTTTCAAAGCTTTCTGTCATGCTGTATTCTTTCACGCTGCCTGTCAGATAATTCCGGACAGTGAGCTTTGCTTGTGAAAGCGTTGTCTCTTCATCACCATATGAGATCATAACCGTCTGTGTACCGGGTGAGGTAACAGTCTTGTTTTCCAGATATACATAATTCAGTTTATCAGCCGCAAAGCCGGTATCGCTGTTTTCAATATCACTGTTTTCAATATCACTGTTTTCAATATTACTGTTCTCGATACCATTCTGGGAGATTTCCTCCGCCTTTACCTCCAGTGATCCTGCGCCCACAGGAAGAACTGTTGCAATCAAAGATGCCGAAAGCATCGGAACGATCAATAATCTGGTTAGCTTTTTATAAAATCTGTATTTCATGTTGTACCGCCTTTTGCATTAGTATAGTATTTTCGCCGTAATTGTTATGTAAACGCACTTTAATATCAGTTTATTACATATCCATATCACTGCGCAAGTGGTAATTTGTAGAAATATAAATCCCGATCCCCATCAGTATAAAAATAAACGGGGTACAGCATACCGTCTGGTAGCAGAATGCATTGTGGCACATATAAGAAACGACACATGCCATAAAGCCGACCAACACCGGCTGCTCCTTTTGTTTCCTGACAAAATTCACACATGCCGATACAAAAATACCGATATAAGCGATACAGCCAAACAGCCCAAAATTGATCAGTGCATTCATCCATTCATTGTGTGCATTGGTAAGTGTGCGGTTGCCCCACATTTCAGCAAGACGGTCGGCATACAGGCTGTAAGCATACGGTGCATAGCCATCGGGGCCCACACCAAATAATTTATGCCAGATATCCATATCCCGGTACATCCGGATACTAAAGGCCCAGGTCTGTCCGCGTCCGTTGCCCCATTTATCGGACCATGTCATATATGGAATTTTTTCCGTAATTGCCAATAATCCTGCCGGCAGTGCATTTTTCGCACTCAAGGCAAGAATGATGATAGCAAAAAGAACTGCTGCCAGGATCACTATTAAAAGGACCAGGCGGACAACTCTCATAACCTTTGCCGGATACGTCTGTTTTTTGATAGCTAAAAGGCTCAGTCCCCAGAGAACAACAGCAAGGATCAACGCAATACTCATCCATTTGGAATAAACCATAAAATAACTCAATGCATCCAGAGACAAAGAAGGATTGGGATGAAGCAGCAACAAAAGATACATCACCCTCGTTGATGCCAGAAATAAAACAATCGTCTCTAAAAAACGCTCCATCCGACCTGCATCTGTTGTAGAAAACCAGAACAATACAAAGAAGAAACCAAGCATTGCCATATAGGCGCTGTCACTGTTTTGTGTTACCAGAGTCATGCTTCCGACTGCAGTAAAAATCCCGGATATCATGCGAAGATTTTTCTTTTTCGCAAACCAGAAAATGGCAAGTCCGAGCGGAAACACAGTACAGACAAAGCTTGAATACCAACTGGACTGACCCAATGTGGAAAGGAACTGATTTTTGTAATTATCGGCAAGCTCCTGCTCAGTACCAAGATAATAGGTGCCGATGATATCAATCATCATACGGTGCAGGATACCAACAATATAAGTAACAAATGATGTTCCGAGAAGTGCATACAAAACAGCCTTGTAATATCTTCCTGCCTTGGCAAACATAAAGTACAGGGCTGCAAAGCTGAACATCGATACAATTCCCATGTACCAGCCGTTGTATCCGGCGATACAGTCTTTGAAGTTGCCGCCGGCAAGTGCTGATATCAAAGTAAAAACTAAAAATGCAAATACAAAATAATCTGTGGTGCACAGTCTGCGGCTTCCATTTGCTATCAGTCCGTCATCTGTTTCCCCATCATTTATTTTTGTCAGTCCGCCCTGGCAAAAATACAGGACACAGGCAAAGGCCACAATAATACATCCGAATATCATGATCCATTTGTAAAGCTCATATTTACAGTCCCCGACGCCATGGTAGCCGTCCTTTAAGTACAGCGGCACCAGTACACAGAGTGCAATTCCAAGTGCCATGACCGTATATTCCAGTAATGCACGTGCTATTTCAAGCGCCCGATTTTCATTCTTTGCTTTTTTGTTATTTGATGCTAATTTGTTTGACATATTATCCCCTGCTGACCTTTTATAATTTATTTTAATTTTTACAATACTTTTCTTTTAATAAATATTGTATTTGTTTCTTTCTTTTCAGATACATCATATCGTCCATGTCCGTATCATTGATACAGACCGATCCCGGACGCTCAAGAGCTACCGCAATCCTTTTTAGCGGATATGTTACCTCAAGATACCTGTTATTTATCTTTCCCGGTACAAAATCGCCCGACAAAAGCTGCTCATAGCGCATGACATATACCGAAACATTGCTTTCCTTCCGGAATTTGCACAGACAGGTCTGATCAAGAATATCACCATCCCGCTTCCACAGCTTTTCATAAGTGTTCTTTTTCAATGCAAGCGGTCCATGCGGATTGTATATTCCCTGCAGCCTTTGAAACGGCAGTAACAGCAGCGTCCTGATATTCTGCCTTCCATAGATTGGATTTAACCATTTCCAAAGATGCGCTCTGACTGCACCAATATCATAATGTTCATTCATCAAAGCCATATTATGAAACTGGATTCCGGCAAATACCGGATCCTTTCCGTTGATTGCATTCAGGCATCCGCAGTCCACCGGCAAACCATTTCTGAAAAAATCCTCCGGCGCACACGGCCCGGTCAGCAAAAAGTCGTCATTGAAATACACAAACTGCTCCGAAAGACCCGGTATCCTGTGAAAGTTCAGCTCAATCGTATGGGAATTAAAGGTCGGCAGATATTTTTGTGGTATGAAATCCTCATGATATGTCACTCTGATTTTCCTTACCAGATCATCCGACAGACGATATTTTTCTCTGCCTGCATCAGACAGACAGTCCGGATTTTGACGATCCGTAACCAGAAAAATCCGGTGTACAAAAGGCGCATACCGATCTACGCTCTTTAAAAGATAGGGCAAAAAATCCCAGTCACGGAATTGCTCATTTTTTCCATGACCATATTCCGCCATTTTTTCCTGCCACGCCTTATCATTTCCATCGACCCAGGCGATGACAAAATCTATTTTATTTTCAGCATTTACATCTTTCTTTTTATAATTCGTCATATAATTGTTCATTTACCTCTGTTTTGACATCCCTGCAAACCGAAGCTCTTTCATGATGCAGACTGTCCTTCAGACATAATTTAAGAAATTTGATATTGGTTTCAATGTAACGCGGAAGAAGTCTCCGAGGATCCTGCATCAGGCGGTAAAGCCATTCCAGTCCAAGCTTCTGCAATACAACAGGTGCCCTCTTTTTTTCACCGGACATAAAATCAAAGGCAGCTCCGACACCTGCCATCAGACCACTGACGCAGCCCTGTGCATGCATCATCCACAATTCCTGCTTGGGTGCTCCCAGTCCGACCCAGATAAAATCAGGAGAAGCTTTTTCAATCTCTGCGATATCCTTTGCAAATATCTCCTCAAAAGTATCTGCATCCATCGTTTCTACAAATTCCGGTGCACAGCTTCCGACTATTTCCACTCCCGGATATTTTTCCGAAACCGCCTCCACCAACCGACCTATATTATCCGGCGTACTTCCATAAAAATAATGACGGTATCCCTTATCGGTAGATATTTTCAAAACAGCATCCATAAAGTCAGGACCGGCTACCCGCTTTGCCTCTATATAGCCTTTTTCCCTCTGCAGTTTGGCAACCGGTGTTCCATCCGCAAAGCTGTAGGCTGACATTTCCTGCGCCCTTTTATATTCGCCATTTTCCACTGCCGTGACAAGAGTATGCACATTGACAAATGTCATATAGTCCCCTCTGTGCTCCTGCAGATGCCCACACACGGTGTGCACCGCCGATTTTAAATTGGTCGCTACAACGGGGACACCCATACAGTCACAGGTATGTGATGTTTTTTTCATAGAACTCCTTTATAGTAATATCCATCCATTATATTTCAAAGCCGGACCTCTGTGGAAATTTTTCCTCAAAAGCCATACAGATTTCATCCCGCACCTTATCAAAATCTTTTACGGTTCCGGTATCATTAAGACAGATAACTTCGTATTTTTCTGTTTTAATCGCTTCCGTAATTCCGGAGGTATCATCCTTTATCTGGAAATACATTCCGAACTTCTTTTTGCGCGGGCAAAAGTTACCCTTTGCTAACTGCCAGTATTTCATCAGCCACTGATTGACATTTGTTTGATTTCTAAATCTGCAGCTGCACGTATCATCCAGCACCTCACGCTCTTTTTCCCAGACTTCTTCAAAGGTTTTCTTTAAAAAACCGGATGTGATATGTTGATTGTAAAATCCGGTAAAATAACCCTTATGCAACAGAAACAGAGTCCGAACAGATACCTTCATTCCATAGCTGATATTCAGCCATCTGCCCATATGTCGTCTAAAACACTGACGGACATCAAAATGATCGTTGATCAGCCCAATATCATTAGCATGGAAATTTCCGGCGCTGTTTTTTCCAAATGCAACACAATCCAGTCCCATGATATCACACGGCAGTCCGTTTCTGAAAAATTGCTCCGGAGACACTTTTTTGTTTAAAAACATGTCATCATTGAAGTACACAAACTGTTCCGAAAGTCCCGGAATCCGATGCAGATTCAGTTCAATCGTATGGGAATTAAAAGTTGGCAGATATTTATGTGGTATATAATCCTCATGTCTGACTACATGAAGTCTGGGATGCCGCACATTGAGCCATGCCGGAATATGTCCCCATGTCACAAAATAGATGTTTCCAACCCAGGGCGCATACTTTTCTACAGCCCGGAACCAATAACGTAAATTATCCCAGTCTCGGTATCTTGTTTTACTGTCATCCTCAAGTCTTGCATTTGACCGGTATTTGCTTTTTTCTGCAAGCCATACCGGATCGTCACCATCTACCCAGGCAATAACAAAATCAATTGATGATTTCAGAAAATCTTTACTCATGGCATTTCCTTTTCTATAGCTGTATCTCTTCTCTCATATTTATCAGTTTCTGATAAATCCGTTCGCAATTATTTTGATCATGATATGCAAACACTTCTTCAATTCGTTTTTTGTACTTTTCCTTCAGTTGGCATCCATTATTAGCATATTCTATAATACGTTCAACTGTGTCCTCCAAATTATATTCCACTTCTCCGAAGCCATCTTTCTCATAATCAAAATAACCTTTATTGTAGGTGTGCTTCCCGCTAAAAAAATCATCTCTGTCAAACTGGCAATATAAAACCGGTTTATTCAGATATGCAAAATCAAACACGGTAGAGGAATAATCCGTAATCAGCAGACTGCTTTCTGCAAATAAAACCCGATATGAATCTGACGGAGATGCAAACTCCACATCATCCCTTTTATGAAAAAATCCAATATACGGCTGCATAAGAGGATGGGGAACAAATCGTAATTTATATCCGTTTTTCCTTAGTTCTTCAAGCAACCGTTCATGATTGATCAAAGCATTATAAAATAAGTAATATTCACTGTTAATAAAACCGTTTCTTAACAAATGGGTTCCATTTTCCTTATTCAGTCCTTCAAGCAAATAGCTCCGCCATGTCGGAACAATAGAAATAATTTTTTTATGATCGTCTTTCAAATAATCATATCGCGAGAATCCGGTCAGCCAGACCTCTTTTTCTGTATAAAAGTAATCTCCTTCCAGAATTGACCGGTATTCTCTTATACTTGTTGTCACAAAGCCAAACAGATTTTTGTTGTATCTGTTTAACCATGCCGAAAGATCATCTTTCGTAACACCATGTTGTAAAAAAACAAATTTGGGCAGTCTCAGGCTACGATATCCCAGTTCATATCCTCGGAACGGATGCTGCACAATTTTTTCCCCTTGAGATGATATATTATAGGTACTTAATAAGTGTAATAGCCTGTGTTTGACGGAAAAAGTGCCGACAACCGGTCCGATCTTTTTCAAACGCCGGTAATCCGGGCTTTCTTTACTTATTACAAAGTATATTTTCAGCCCCTTTGGTTTTATCTTACACAAATACGTAAATAGTGCTTCACCATTATCATCCGCTTTCAGAATACGATCCGATATCATCCAGATTTCTTTATGCGGTAATTGGTTTAAAATTCCATATAAAAGCCGGACAACCGCAACTCTTTTACTACCTCTCTGTCCCCTAAGGATGATTCCTGTCAAATAAGACAACTCGTAATGCAAACAGCACCGGCATCTTTTTAATATGATATCCGCATCCCGCTTTTGCATAATCCATCCCGGATAGCGTTTATAGGAATATCTGCAATGTGAATCCAGCGGAAAAAACTGTTCCAGAAATATTTTTTTAATCTTAACAAATTTATCTTCTGTTTTAAGCAAAAAACATATTTGGACTCTTCTTTCTCCATTCAAATCTATATCAACACTAAAGCTGTATTTATCATATAAATACTGTCCGAAAAACTGAGGCTGCGTAACAATTTTTTTTAAGGAGAGCGGAATGATCTTATCATTCACTGCAACGGATAATGGTGCTACCGATCTCCTTTCAAATAAAAAATGAGGAATCCAGCCTTCAAGCAATATCCGGTCCTTTTTAAATGTTGCAAAGGAGAGCCTTAATGGGGTATTTTCTATATTGTTCTCCGACACTGAAAGATAAGAATAATTTCTCTCCTTTCGATAAATCAAATATGCTTTATGTTCTCTCCATAACTGCTTTTGTGCCATGATAACATCTGTATCAACCATATCACATACTTCAAGCAGCAAATTTTTATACTCCTGTAATTCATCCTCCGATAAAACAGTCTGCGCAAGCTTATTCTGGCGAAATCGCCATTGAAACTCATACATCACTACATTTTGAATGAATTTAGGAATGTACCCGCATTTTTTCTCCGCATACTTCATGATGTATAATGAAAATTGCTGCAAACTATCAATATACCATTTGTGATTACTTTTCGCACGATTTACCAACGTATCATTGTGTCTGCGATACCAGTATTTTGTTGTCGCCAGAAAACCAATCTTCTTTTTTTCCAACAAAATACGCTGCATTTCCCGCGCATCTTCATTTGTAGGAATATCCACGGCATCATTAAATCCGACTTTTTTAGCTGTCGTCGCCCGTATAAATGACGAATTAATAAATAATTGAGGATTATTCCATTCCACCTCCAGATCAACAACTCTTGATCCCGAATTAAATTTATAATTCAAAATATGTTCTCCGTGTCTTGTGCCAAAAAACCACACCGGAAACGCAATTACATCCGTCTGATCATCATATTTTTTTATAAATTTTTTTGCTTCACGAAACGCGTTTTTTGCTAATTTATCATCAGAATCCAGGAAATTGAGCCATCTTCCGGCTGCTTCAGCAACGCCTCTGTTACGTGCTGCCGAAGCTCCCTGATTATGCTGATGAATAACCCGGATAACATCGGGATATTTTTTTCCATATTGATCACATATTTCTCCACTTCCGTCCGTCGATCCATCATCAATCAGGATCACCTCAACTCTTCTCATTTCAAAAGACTGGTGCAGTACACTTTCGATTGCATCCGGTAAATACTTTTTTCTATTATAGATCGGAATAATAACCGAAAACAAAATCTTGTCATCCATATATTGGTATCTCCATATTAAAAACTTTTATATATTCAATAATACATTCTTCTTTATTTCATAAATTCCTTATAATGTTCAAGAACTTCCTTCGGCCTTCCAATTTCCTTGATTATGCCATCGTGCATCCACATGATCCGGTCACACAGCTCCTGTAATGTGCCCAGACTGTGGGATACGATCACTACCGTTCTTTCTTTTCCTGCTATCAGTTCTTTCATTTTTGCGTAGCTTTTCTTTTTGAAATGCTCATCACCTACACTCAGCACTTCATCAATCAGCATAATATCAGTCTCTAAGATCGCCGTTACGGAAAACGCCAGCTTGGAATACATACCGCTGGAATATGTGCGCACCGGCTGATCAATAAAATCTCCAAGCTCCGAAAATTCTATAATCTCATCCAGATGAGCACGTACTTCTTTTTCGGAAAATCCCAAAAGCATCCCTGACAGCATGATATTTTCACGCCCTGTCAGCTGGTTTTTAAACCCCACACCGATTGCCAGCAATGAAATAGAATGTCCGTGCAGATCAATGCTTCCCTCATCTGCCGAGAAAATATTGGCAAGCGCTCTTAACAATGTGGACTTTCCGCTTCCGTTCTTGCCGATGATGCCGAGAATTTCTCCCTCCGAAACCTCAAAGCTGACACCTCTCACAGCCTCAAACACCTTTGCATCCGGAGCTTTTAATCTCAACAGGTTTTTTTTAATTGAATAGGACTGAACACTTTTATATCGTATTTTAACATCCTTTACGGTAATTGATGTATGTTCCATTTTCATCCTCGATCATATAACTTTTACATATGTATTTTCATGTTTATAAATATTGGAAACTCCAAATGCGGATAACAACAATCCGATTATCAGCCATATGCCCATCAGCTTCCAGTCCGGAGACATCTGATTTAAAATACAGTTTCTCAACGCATCGACAAATAAAGCAATCGGATTGCAGCTTAGCAGGATTGTGGAATAAGGTCTGGGGATACTTGTGTTAATATTATAAAAAACACCTGTCAGATAAAACATAAATCTCAGTAAAATGGTAATAATATTGGCCATATCATCAACAAACACCCCTATATGCGCCAGTACACAACAGCATCCAAATGTAAAAATCACGGCATCAGCCACAATTGGCACAATCAGTAAAACATGCCAGTCTACTGATATTCCGTGATAAAGCAGCATTGCAGATACAATCAAAAGACAAATGAACATCTTAAAGGTATTGACCATGATATTGGAAATAATAAGGGCAAATTTGGGTACATATACCTTGGATACAATTGACTTATTGCTGCGCACTATCGATACCGATGCCCGGATGCAGCGGTTAAAATTATCCCACAATGCCAGAGCTATGAAAATAAATACATTGTAATTGTCCTCTTTGTGTTTAAACAAAAAGCCAAAAACAAATGCATAAATCATCATCAGGCAAAAAGGTTCCAGAATCCACCAGATCCAATTCAGATAAGAATTGGCTACCTCAGCCTTTAACTGTGACCTTGCCTCATATACCATATATCCCCAGTATTTTTTTATATCCGATGCAAATCTTTTCAAATTAAGCCTCCAGAAAACATACTAATGTCAGTGTACTACATTTGGACACGTATTCCAAGATTTCCGAAAAAATTATAAAATCCACCCCATCAGTTATCACGGGAAACCGGCAGCAAAACAAACCATGCTGCCATACAAGGTGCAAAATAATACATGGTGTATGGATGCATGGCCGTCATAAAGACCGCCAGAAACATCATAATAACCATAATTCTCAATACAATAAGCTTAACATTTCTTCTAAAAAGAGCATAAATCAAATCAACAAGCAACAATACAAAAGGCACCCACATCGCATAAAACACAGGGAACATCCGTACCTTACCAATCTGAAATGATCCTGCCAGTTTATTTTTTATCCAGTCAGCCAGTGCCGGGTCAATCTGCTTAAATAAGTACGCAATCCGCTCCGGCCTGATCTCCTCCGGAAACCGATACTTATTATCCCCTTCTCCATCCAGGCCAAATGTCCTTTTTGCCAACAGAATCTTATTTTGCAGATAAATATCGGGATATTTTAAAAGCAGCTTTGCAATTGTTTTTTTCACCTGACGGCAATCTCCTGCTGTGTAAGCATAACTCGCCCCCGGATAATTCAGCCTCTCATATCCATTATACTTCAATACATTATCCGGATTCAGGTGCTCCTCCCTCATCTTGCTGATATCAAAAAACTGATCCAATATCGCCAGATCTTCAACATCAATTTCTTCATAATGCCGGGCAAAAATCTCTCCCATCGGAGATGTAAATGATAATAAATTGTGACTCATGGAATTTGACTGATTTCCCAGTTTGTTCCAGCAGGAAACACAACAGACAGACAGGCAAAGTATAAGCACGCACTCTCCAATCAGCCTCAAATACTTTTTATCATGCATTCTTGCCTTTTCCCACATCAAGAACGGAAGCACAACAATTAAAATCATCATTTCAATCCTGAAATTGACAACCAGACATCCGGTTATAACCAGCTTTATCCATTCTTTTTTGTCAGCGGAATTTCTGTTGCGGATATTCCGGTACTGATAAATGAAGTAAATCAAAAATAAAGCCGTAAGATATGCCCGCATCGGATAAAGTGCAAAATACAGACCACACGGTGAAAATATGATACAGACTATGATAACCACCGAAATATGATGTCTGTTTTTCCACCAATCGGCAAGTATAGTGCCAAGCAAAATGCTTCCCAGCAGCATTTGCAAAATGACAACCGATACCGGATTGGGATAAATCATAAAGGCAAAAAAATAAAACAAGGACAGCATAAAGCCCTGATGATACTGAACCTGCAAATGCGAGATAAAATCAACCATCTTAAATTCATCGGCGCCACTGCACCACCACACTCCCGGCCAACACAAAATCAGAAAAATAATGTATACAATCATAATAATCAGCACAAATATCAGGCGTCGCCGGCTGTCACGATTTTTATTTCTGACTGCCGTAAATCCCCTGCTTATCATATTCATAAAAAAATATAACAGTACAGCAAAGGCAGTCTTTAATGTAAAATAAAACATTTTCGCATAAGGATTCCCCGATGCTTCATAATAAGATCCCGTATCCGCATATGTAAAATCGAAAAAATGCAGATCATTCATAACAGAATACAAAAGAATAACTATGTATATAAACCAGAAAGCTATGCTTTTGGCCCGGATTTTTTTCCAAAAATGACTTATCATTGTTTCCCTCTTAATATTTGATTTACAAATACCTTTGCGTAATTTATCTGTTACTTATTTTATTTTACCCCAGCATCACAATTTATGCACATTTTTTCTTTCAAAATATGCTATAATGTGCCCATATATGTGATATACTTTTGTAATATATTCAGTCATTAAATCAATCTTGGGTGGGGAAATATGACAATCATTATCTTTCTATTTTTTATATTTTGTATTTCTGGCATATCTTTTGCAAAAGAAGGGACTTTCTTTAAAGACCATCTTTCAATAGATAAAACAACAAACATAAAAGGTATTTTTGTAATTCTTATATTTATCCGTCATTATCTGCAATATGTTGACTTACAGAGTTCCTATGACAATTTTGCCAAATGTTTAAATTCAGCCCTGGGGCAATTGATTGTCACAATGTTTCTTTTTTATTCCGGATATGGTGTAATGAAAAAAATTCAAAAGAAAGGATTGGAATATATCCATTCACTTCCCAAAAAGGCATTCAGATTACTTTTACATTTTGATCTGGCAGTGTCACTCTTTTTATTATTAGGAATCATTTTCAGATCCTCTTTTACATTAAAACAAATCCTATTATCCTTTTTGTGCTGGGATAGTATCGGCAATAGTAATTGGTATATACTGGCTGTCATTTCTTTATATTTAATGACATATGTATCATTTCTTCTCTTTGCCAAAAAAGGAAAATATCTTTATTTCCTTTCTCTTCTTATAATTCTGTGTGTACTCTATATGTGTACGTTAAGCATATGGAAGGATGCATATTGGTATAACACAATTTTATGTTATCCGTTAGGTGTATTTTACTGTCTGTATGAACAATATATTGAAAAATTTGTCATGAAGAAGGAATGTATTTATTGGGGCTGTATATTGTTATTATTGTATGGCTATTATAAATTCTTCACCCTCAACACCAATGTCTGGTTTTATTCCGGATGGGCAATATCATTCTCTCTTCTCGTTGTTGTGCTAACAATGAAGATTCAAATTCAAAATAATTTATTGCAATTTTTCGGTTCTCATGTATTCAGCTTATACATATTGCAACGATTACCAATGTCTGTCTTGAAACATATAACAAATATATCTCGACATCCATATTTTTGTTTTGTTGTATCTTTTATATGTACAATTTTTATTGCCCTAATATTTGACGAAATAACAACTTACATGAATCAAAAATGCAAAAAGGATTTGTAATTTTGTTGGTCATTGCAGGACATACAATTTTTTCACGGACACTTTTAGATTTAGTTGTTTTTCTTGCTGTTCTTGCTATAATTTCTATCATAAAGAAAGCAAAGAGGTCTTCATGAACACAAATACACAAAAGCAGTTTGTTCTCCAAAATTACATATTGATTTTTTCAGATATTCTGGCACTCTGCCTTTCTTATGCACTGGCTTTTATTACTCGTGGCATTCTTTCTGATTTTCATAAGAACCCACAATATTACCATCTGGTATTATCTTTTGCTATTTTACTTTGCATTTTTTCCTATTTATTTTTAAATCTGAATCACAATTTTCTGACCAGAAATCAGTTTGCAGAATTTTTCTTTGTCATAAAGTATGATTTTCTGATTGGCGCAGGTTTAGGCTTAATTTTGTTTTTAACACAGAATGCACAAGACTTTTCACGCCTTGCGTTTATTTACTTTTTGGTTTACAATTTTGTATTTACTTATTTTTTCCATTTTTTGGTAAGAATATTTTTAAAGCACGTTTATATGCGTTCTTCCGGAAGTCTGAAAATGATGATCGTTACAGAATCACATTTTATCGGCAAGCTGCTTCCATTCATCAGATCCAATGCAGAATGGGCACATGAAATCACGGCTCTGGCACTGGTTGATACCGAAAAAACCGTCCTTGATGATTCCTCCCTTATATACGAAGGGGTTCCTGTGATTGCATCCAAAACCAATCTTTATGATATTCTTTCACAATCAGTGATAGATGAGGTTTTAATTTATCTGCCCTCTTACAACAACACAGAGCTCGGAAAAATGATCCGCAAATTCGAAATGGCTGGAATTGTTGTTCATGTGAGCATCGACCCCTATGACCACCTGATCTCACACAAAACAATCGATTCCTATGCCGGACTGTCTGTTATGACATACAGCCTTGCCGATTATGATTTTCATCGTATTGCTGTCAAGCGCATGATGGATATTCTCGGATCCCTGATTGGAATATTATTTACAATAACCGTAACGCCTTTGATTGCACTTGCTATAAAGACTGATTCTCCCGGACCTGTCTTCTATAAACAGAAAAGGATTGGATTAAACGGAAGAGAATTTACTATTTATAAATTTCGTTCCATGTATCATGATGCAGATGAAAAAAAGATAGATTTGCTTAATGAAAATGAAATGAAAGGACCAATGTTTAAAATAACAAACGATCCAAGGATTACCAGAGTTGGCCGCTTTCTTCGCCAGACAAGTCTGGATGAACTGCCACAATTTTACAATATCCTGATCGGACAGATGAGTCTGATCGGCACACGACCGCCTACACCTGACGAATACATCCAGTACAAGCTTCAGTACCGCCGGCGCCTGAGCATCAAACCGGGGCTTACCGGACTTTGGCAGGTCAGTGGCAGAAGCGACATCACAGACTTTGAAGATGTGCTGCGACTGGATCTGCATTATATTGATCACTGGTCATTGGGACTTGATATTAAGATATTATTAAAGACCTTTGGTATTGTATTATGCAAAAAAGGGGCGAAATAATTTATATACCGGCTATCTCTTTCTGCAGCACTACCTTAATAAAAGAATTAATTGACATATTTTTTTCCTGCGCTTTCAATGCCAGATCCCGGTGCAGATCTGCTCCGATCCGGATGTTAAAACTTCCTTTAAATGCTTTCTCCGGCGGTACTTTTTTCTCGACGCACATTTCCAGATAGTCATCTACCGCTTGATGAAAATCAGTCTTTAACTGTGTCAGACTGTCCCCTTCATATGAGATCAAGCCTTTAATTCCCATTACCTTTCCATATAAACAGTCGTCTTCTCCTGAATACTCCACAGTACCCAGATACCCTTTATACTCCAAATAATTTTTCATATTAAACCTTCTTTCTCCAGCGAGTCCTTGATCTGCTTCATTAAATATTTCTTGATATAATGTTCGGGATGCGGTTTGTGAAATCGAATTTTCGAACCCAGTTTTTTATTCACAAAACATACGGCTGATCCGGTTGTTTTTCCGATTTTGGCTTCCTCATATCCAAAATAATTTAACATAGCGACCAGATCATCATATTCAAAATCGTTACCTTGTTTCAGAAATTTTTCGATTAGTTTCTGTGCTTTACTCATTAGTATACTCCTTTTTTTTTAATTTGCAACTATTTTTAGTTGCTTTTTTATTTTAAAAAACAATAATAAAATACACAATTAAAATGTATTTCAAAAAATTTTATAATAAAATACTTGGAATTTTTGCACGAACGTGCATGAAACAAAAATGATCTGGCTGTCTTTTCTGTCTTTCATCGATAGAAAAGACAGCCGTAATAAATGAACTCATATTTCTGATATATTTATCTTTTAACCGGTCGATACCACATCGTTATACTGTACGCAGTTTCTTTCTCTGCGCAGCTTCACTTTCTGACATGTATTTCACGCCCGTACCGAGTGCATCATAAACACTCTGTATACGCTTATTGAGCATATCCATCGCGTGAACCTCAAGGCTGGCCTTTTGGTCACTGCCCCACATTTCATGTGACAGGGTCACATGGCGCTCGATCACACAGGCTCCGAGTACTGCTGCCGCAATCGTAGGCTCCATATTGGCCTCATGTCCGCTGTAACCCACCAGACAGTCAAAACGCTTGCGGAGTGTCTCGATCATACGAAGATTGAGATCCTTGGTCGGTGCAGGATAAGCGCTGTTGGTATGAAGCAGAATGTAATCTCCATGACCATATTTTTCCAATACTTCAACTGCATGATCGATTTCTTCCATCGTTGTCATCCCGGTTGACAGGATAACCGGTTTGCCGGATCTGGCAGCCTCACTGATCATCTCATCTCTTCCGTTGGATGCACTCGCCACTTTAATATAGGGGACATCATATTTTAATAAAAATTCCAGACTGGGCATATCCCACGGGGAGGCACTCCAGGTCATTCCTTTATCCTTGCAGTATGCATCAATGATGTCATATTCCGGTTTTTCAAACTCTACACGGTATTTATACTCCAGATATGTCATCGTGCCCCACGGCGTCTCTCTCATGACATTTTTCTGTGCCTCAGGTACCGCAAGCTCCGGTGTCCTTTTCTGGAATTTGACATTGTTCCAGCCTGTTGCATTGGCTGCATCGATCAGTTTCTTGGCAATATTGATATCGCCATTGTGGTTAATGCCGATCTCGGCTATCATATACGGCCGGCTGGTTTCATTGATCAGATAATCGCCGATTTTAATTTCCTTATTTGCCATTGTTGTTTTCCTTTTTATATATTATTGTTTTATTATAGTATTTTAACAATATAAAAATAACGCTTCAAGTTATTTTCTTTTACTTATTTATTGTACCTCAAGGCATGATTCTTAGCAAGTTCCTATCTATAGATTTATTATCATAGTTTTAATGCAAAAAAGGATTTGGAACAACCGCGCGCTTCCAAATCCTCTTGTTTTGACCAAATCTTTATGATGCCAATATCTGCGTTCTTAAATCCAATCGTATCTTATCTGCAATTCTTGCAATATATTCGCTGTTAGTAGGTCTGTTTTTTCCTCCCGCACTGGAATATCCAAACAGTTCTTCCATGGTATCCGTGTTTCCCCTATTCCACGAAACTTCAATGGCGTTTCTGATCGCTCTTTCCACTTTTTGAGAGGTTGTTTTATATGATCTGGCAATTTCCGGATATAACAGCTTGGTCACACTACTGACAACCTCCATATCCTGCTCTGACAATAAAATTGCCTCACGTATGTAATGGTATCCTTTCAGGTGTGCCGGAACACCAAGATCCAGCATAATCCTCGTAATATACCTCTCTAAGCCTATTTTTTGCTTCGATTCCTCTACCATTATCATATTGTTTCTCCTTTTACACAAAATTGTTTCATTTACCTTATTTTTGTAACAAAATGTTTAAGTATGTTGTTACGTGCGCGGTTATAGTATAAATATATCTTTTTTGTAAAATGAAATCTATGGGGGTAAAATACAAAAACTGCCCAAAAATGGACAGTTTTTGCCAATCACGACTTTTTATTAAATTCGGCTTAACACAAATTGACATTTCCCGACAATCTCCAGCACTTTTTTCCCGGCCGGCACAAAATAGCTGTCTCCTGCCTTAAAATTGCTTTTCTGTTTATCTGTTTTGATCCTACCCATACCGTCCAGAAAAACAATGGCACTAAAAGAAGTATCGTCCAGAGAAATCTCTGCCATATCCTCTACTGTATACAATGTTACTGAAAAATATTTACAGACACCAAGCAGTTGTTTTACATATCCGACACCGGCCTCGGGCTCTCCGGCAGGTTTGCAGTCACACGGATATACAGAATAATTGAGGTTGTCCAATGCTTTATCCAGGTGCAGTTCTCTCTTATTACCGTTTTTATCCACTCTGTCATAGTCATACAAACGATACGTTGCATTGGAGCTCTGCTGGATTTCCAGAATCAATAGTCCGTCCAGAATGGCATGGACCGTTCCTGCTTTGACAAATATCACATCCCCCTTTTTTACAGGAACCCTCTGTAGCACATCTGTCAATGTGCCATCCTCCACATGCTTCCGGCACTCTTCTCTTGTCAGTTCTTCTTTGAAGCCTACATACAGGCCGGCATCCGGTGCTGCATCCATAACATACCACATCTCATTTTTGCCATATTCGCCTTCAACACTCATGGCATACTCATCATCCGGATGTACCTGTACGGAAAGGGATTTCGTCGCATCGATCAGCTTGATCAAAAGGGGAAAACGCTCAAACGGTTTGCATTTCCAGCCCCATGCTTCTTTTCCGATCTTTTCAAGATACTGTGGAAACATCATACCCTTTGCATTGCCCTCGACAACTCTGGATGGTCCGGCACTATGCGCGGAAACCTCCCAGCTTTCGGCTATGATATGCTCTTTATTATCTTTATTTTTCTTTCCGTATTTTTCATAAAGACGGGTGCCGCCCCATAAATAATCCTTGTAGGAAGGTCCAAGCTTTACAAAATCATCTACTGCGCGGACCATATCTCCGGTCTTCTGTCCGGCACTGTCGCCTACGGATACCTCTATATATACAAGATCCTTTGCAAAGACATTGGCTATCCTGTGAAAACTTCCTACCGGAATAAACACATTGTCCTCGCAGCCAAACTCTCTGGTAACACCATCAATTGTGATTGTGGCATTTCCACTTACGATAGAACAGTGTTCGCATCTTTTTTCATGCTTATGAAGCGCAATTTCTCTTCCCGGAAATAAAGTAACCTTGCGCACCATATAACCATCCGTATGATTCAAAGTCTCCTTGATACCCCAGGTCGTGTAAAAGACATCACCCTCGTCAAAGATTTCCTTCTGCTCCTCATAATGCTCCCGCATCAGCTCCCTGATTTCCGCACTTTCACCTTTTTTAGAAATATAAGTAGCATCACTGGTGTTGACGATCATCAGATCCTCACAGCCATTGACCACCACAAGCTTATTATCTGTCTGATTCAGCACAGACACATTGTGACTGTTTTCCACAATATTTGGTCCCTGAAGGGAAGGCGCATGGAATTGAGCAAGAGTTTCGGTATTTAACAGTCTCGACCATCTGAACATTGCCTTTATGGCAGCAATGTTTTTACCAGCCCAGTTAGCAAAAACTACCTCTCCTACACTTAAGGAAGGAATGGTGGAAAGCCATGATGCTGTGATCAGCAGCGCTCCCGAATCCAGCCGCACCCTGTCTGTTCCAAGCTGGCATTTACGATATAGATCCGGCGCATTTTCCCTGATCGCTTCCAGATACACACCGGCCTTCATCATAAAAATTCCGCTGTCGAGCAGAATTTCACTCCCTGGCAGGTCCGGGGCACTTTCTTTTTTATAATCCGATCTGCAGGTACAGGATGAAATAAAATCGACAACCTGTCCGTTTTTGCAAACAAAGGCACTATGTCCTTTCATATTGCCGCCGTCACCGATATTGTCCATATCACACCCGATGACAACCACATTATGATCATTTAAAGTATCCTTGGCTGCCAGAATGGTCTTATTATAATCGCCCTCATCAATCAGATGATCCGTAGAAACGACCAGCACATCCTCATCCTTGTCGATGCACATTGCCGCAACAGCAACCGCCGGCGCGGTCTGTCTGCCCATTTCCTCCAGAAACAGCTGATAAGACAGTCCCTGAAATGCCTGGACCTGTCCTTCCACAATATAGCGGTATTTTTCATTGGTTATGATATAAAAATCATCACAAAAAGGAAGGTTTCTTGCTATTGCTTCCTGAAACAAGGACCTTCCTTTCCGAATATTGATAAATTGTTTCGGATAATTTTTGCGAGACAGCGGCCACAGAGCGTCGCCACTGCCTCCTGCCAAAATAACACATTTCATATAATTAATTACCTATTCCGTGCATTCTATAAATACTGGTCTTTTCCCTGCTCCTTTAATGTCTCAACAACTGTCTTGACATCCTGTGCACGATCCTTGGGACAGATCAACAGAGCATCCTGTGTCTGTACGACGATCAGGTCGGAAATACCGATTGTGGCAATCATCTTGTCATTGCCATATATAATGCAGTCCTTTGTATCTAAAAGTAATTGTTGCCCATATGCCACATTTCCATTCTCATCCGCATCCTTCATAATGCTCAGCATGTCCAGGCTTCCGATATCGTTCCAGCCAAATTCTCCGGAAATGACCAGCACATGGTCTGCTCTTTCCATAATACCGTAATCAATGGAGATCTTTGGAATGGTCGGATATACTTTTTCGATCACTTTTTTCTCATCCGGTGTGTTCATGGCATCCCCGATCTTGGCAAGGCACGCGTAGACATCCGGCAGCAATCTTTCCATATAGGATAAAATGGTGGAAGCCTTCCAGATAAACATACCGCTGTTCCATGAGTATCCACCTTCGGCAAGATATGCTTTTGCGGTTTCCAGATCCGGTTTTTCGACAAATTCCTCTACTGCAAAATAAGTTTTGCCATGCAGATCGTGTATAGGTGTCTTGCTGCCGGCTTTGGCTTTGATATATCCGTAGCCGGTTGCGGGAAATGACGGGTTGATGCCTATGGTAACCAGTGCATCGGTATCTTCGGCAGCCTTGATCGCAGCATCAATAATAGCCTTGAATTCTGCTTCGTTTTTGATAAAATGATCCGACGGCACAATGACCATAATACCATCACCGTGTTTTTTAACGATTTCCATCGCCGCATATCCGATACAGGCAGCGGTATTGCGTGCTGCAGGCTCAGCAAGGATCTGCTCTGTAGGCATTTTGCCTGCTGTCTCTGTCTTCATAAGCTCTGCCTGTGTGACATTGGTAACGATAAACAGATTGTCTCTGTCGATACTGTTGGCGAGCCGGTCCAGGGTCTCATTGACCATCAAATCTTTTCCACTTAAATTTAACAGCTGCTTCGGTCTTTCTTTTCTGCTAAGAGGCCAGAAGCGGGTACCGCCTCCACCTGCCATTACGATTCCAAATTTATTCATCGGTTTTCCTCCATCACAATATCTTTTGTTTTATCTGTCATCTTATCTGCCATTCATGCGGGCATGATCGACATTTTCCCTGAACCATTCATAGGCAAGCTTCACACCTTCTTCAAGCTCCACCTTGTGTGTCCATCCGAGCTCATGAAGCTTGGTAACATCGGTAAGCTTTCTCGGTGTACCGTCAGGCATAGAGGAATTCCATACAATTTCTCCCTCAAAGCCTACTGTCTTTTTGACCAGCTCTGCCAGTTCCCTGATGGTAAGCTCTTTTCCCGTACCGATATTGACATGCTGCTCGCCGTCGTAATTTTCCAAAAGGAAAACGCAGGCATCTGCCATGTCATCTACATATAAAAATTCGCGTAACGGTGAACCGGTTCCCCATAATTCCACACTCCCGGCATTTTGCAGCTTAGCCTCGTGGAACTTGCGGATCATAGCCGGCAAAACATGGGAGCCTTTCAGATCATAATTGTCATGCGGTCCGTACAGATTGGTCGGCATACAGCTGATAAAATTGTCTCCATACTGACGCTTGAAATATTTGCACATCTGCATACCGGAAATCTTGGCAATGGCATAAGCTTCATTGGTCTGTTCAAGCGGTCCCGTCAAAAGTGCATCCTCTACGATCGGCTGGGCAGCCATCTTGGGATAAATACATGTGCTTCCCAAAAACAACAGCTTCTTTACTTTATAATCATGACAGCATTTGATCACATTGCACTGTACCTGCATATTGTCCCACGCAAAATCTGCGGGAGATGTATTGTTGGCATTGATACCGCCTACCTTGGCTGCTGCCAGAACGACCACATCCGGTCTTTCCTCTTCAAAAAACTCCCGGACAGCTGCCTGATCAGTCAGTTCCAGTTCCTGATGTGTCCGGCCGATGATATTGGTATAGCCCTTGGACTTTAAATTGCGCACAATAGCACTTCCAACCAGACCCCTATGTCCGGCCACGTAGATTTTGTCTGTCTTATTCATAATTGATATCCTTCCTCAATATATATGATCATTTTCATATATCATTTTCCACTGTTATATTACAGTTTTTATTTACTGCATTTTACTTCTATTATTACAGCTATACACTAATTTACTTCTGTATATTTCATAATTCAATAGACAAATTTGCTACATAATAGTAAAATATTGCTGTGTTAAATGAACACAAATATCGCATTATTTTGGGAGTTTTTATGAAAAAAAATCATTCAAATCGTATCATTTCTACTCCATCTGCCTATGCACGGAGTCACTATCTTTACGTACAGGAAACAGGCACCCTGCAAAGTCTGGAATCCCACATCAGCAAAAGAGAGCATCTTCAGTCACTTCTCTTTTTTATTGTAAATAAAGGAAGCGGCTATCTGACTTTGCGTGGCAGGCGCTTTCACATTCACACCGGAGACTGCATATTCGTCAATTGTCTTGATGAATATGCGCACGAAAGCAGCGACGAGGATCCATGGGAGCTTTCCTGGGTACATTTTTACGGAAAGGATGCGGCAGAAATATACCGCCATTTTACGGAGCAGGACTCCAATATTGTTTTTCATCCTTCCGATCCGACACCGTTTTTAGCCTCTCTCCATAATATATATGAGGAGCTTTCCCTGAAACATGCATATTTTGAGCAGAAATGTCACAAATATCTGACCGATATCATTACACTCTGCTATACAGAAAATAATGATTCCGAAAAAAAGAGCAGCGGATCGGGGCTTGAAAAGATCATTGCAGTCCGTGATTATCTGGATGAGAATTACAGCCGCAATATTGTTCTGGATGATCTGGAAAATCTTTTTTATATCAGCAAATTTCATCTGTCAAGAGAGTTTAAAAAGCTGACCGGCATTACCATAATGAATTATTTAAACTCCCGGAGAATCAGCGAGGCAAAGAAAATGCTGCGTTTTACCGACCAGTCCATCGGTTCGATCGCTCTCGCATGCGGGATACCGGATGTCAATTATTTTACCAAGGTATTTACACGATATGAATCTATGACACCGAGCAGCTACCGCAAGCTGTGGCACTGAGGTCACACACTGAGGACACTGAGGACACACATATTCTTTTATTGTAGAAATGTTTCTTCTTTGTTATAATAAGTGTGGTATTTGCATCAGCATATTGCAAATCAATATAAGGCATCTGATTCTGATGTCGGGGGAGACTTATGAAAATTATTTTAGAAATACTTCACAATCCATTATTTGTCAGTGCGGCTCTCGGATGGTTCGTAGCCCAGACACTAAAGCTCATCATCTACATGATTGTCAACAGGGAATTCCGTTTAGAGCGTCTGTTTGGCAACGGCGGCATGCCAAGCTCCCACTCCGCTACTGTATGTGCGTTAGCAACGGCTACCGGTCTTTATTATGGATTTTCGGGATTCGAATTTCCGATGGTTGCGTTTTTCGCCATAATTGTCATGAATGACGCAATGGGTGTCCGCTTAGAAACCGGCAAGCAGGCCAAGATCATCAATGACATGCTCCTGATGTTCAAGGAAATTCCCCAATGGAAGCCGTCCCATGCTCATGAACACCTCAAGGAATTTGTAGGACATACTCCTATCCAGATTTTTGTAGGCGGGGTTCTCGGTATCTGTATTGCCGTGATCTATTACAATCTGTTCTAACAGAAGCCGCCTGTCATATAATCAGACAGGTCAGCTCATGCTATCTGTCAATCAATTTGTAAATTTAATATCACTAATTAATCGTTTATCGTACCGAGTTTGTCGGTTTAAATTAATAAAAGCCATTCTCTTTACTGCTCTTCAAAGATTAAAATCAAATCTGATCATTGAAGCCCGGTAAAGAGGATGGCTTTTATTATTCATACATTTCATTTATTCATGTTCTTTGTATTATGATCACTTATCGTCAGTATCCGTTACATCAAGCGATGTATCTTCTGCTTTGTTAACAACATCGATCAGATACGGCGGTCTGTTACGCGATGCATCCAGTGCACGCCATACATACTCTCCCAAAATTCCCATCATAAGCATCATACATCCAAATGAAAACAGTACAATGCACATCAGGGAAGCCCATCCAAGGATCGGTGTTCCGACTGTAATTTTTTCGATCAGTACACATATCATCCAGATAACGGATACTAAAAAGAACACAACTCCCAGTGTAGACATAAAACGGATGGGAAAATAAGAAAAGCTCAGCATGGAATCCATTGCCAACTTTATTTTTTTGGACAAAGTCCAGCGCGATACCCCTACCTCACGGTCTTTTCTGTGGAAGTATACCTGATCTGTCTGAAATCCCGCCCAGAGCACCTGAAGTGTCAGGGATGAATTTTTTTCATCAAGGAGCTCAAGCACTTTGATGACCTGACGGTCAAGCAGATAACAGTCACAGCCGCCTACTGGCATCCTGTCATTGACCAGCTTGTGGATAATGTGATAGTACACGCTTGCAAAAAATTTTTTAAACGGATTTTCATCTCTGGAGGCACGGACCGCAAGCACAACCTTGTTGCCCTTTTTCCAGCTCTCATACATATCCAGAATGATCTCGCTGTCTTCCTGCAGATCAGCCTGCTTGGTCACGGCACAATCTCCGGTACAGACAGACAATCCCGCTAATAGTGCTGCATGCTCGCCAAAATTTCTGGAAAGTCTGATACACTGTGTATGTCCGTCTATTTCACGGATCTGATTCATGATTTCCCATGAATTGTCACCGGAGCCGTCATCTACAAAAACCAGCTCATAGTCACCCAGCTTTCCGAGGATTTTTTCTTTCATGTCCTCGTATAAAAGCATCAATGTATCTGAATTGTAATATACCGGAACAACAATTGATATTTTACTCATGCTGCTTAACTTCCTTTAAGAATTCTTCATAATCGCGGATATATTCTTCTCCGTCGTAGTGTTCACTTGCCAGCACAAGCAGAACCGAATCCGGCGAAAAATCATACATATCCTTCCAGAGCATGGTCTTTAAATAAAGACCCATACGCGGCTTGTTGAGCTCAATGACCTCTGTTTCAAAACCATTGTCCACCTTGACGCGGCTGGTTCCGCTGACATTGATCAGCACAAACTCTGTCTTTCGGTTGGCATGCTGTCCACGGACGATCTCGGGATCGGAGCCATACATATAAAATACTCTCCTGATGGTAAACGGCACATCAATCCCGTCTCCCTCAGCAACCACAAGATTGCCGCGCTCATCGCCATATTCGCTGAAATTGATTATCTGATACAAATCACTTAGTTTTTTCATTTATTCTCTCTTTACTAAATCTTTTTATTCAAATGCATTGATGGCATCTATTACATAGTCCTGTTCTTCTTTCGTCATTCCATTGTACATCGGAATGGACAGTACCTCTTTTGCAAGGGTCTCCGTAATCGGGAAATCACCCTCATGATATCCAAGGTAGGTGTAAGCCTCTGCTAAATGCGGCGGAATCGGATAATGAATGATCGTGCCGATTTCTTTTTCGTTGAGGTAGTCGATCAGTCTGTCTCTTTCTCTGCAGCGGATCACAAACTGATGATAAACATGCGTTGCCCCCTCTGTCAGCTTTGGTAATGTGATTCTGTCATTGTGAAGCTCTTCAAGGTATCTTTTGCCGATAGCCTGTTTTTCCCTGGTCAACTCCTCAATATGGGATAAGCGCACACGCAAAAGCCCTGCCTGTATCTCATCCAGTCTGGAATTGGTACCAACCACTTTATTGTAATATCTCTTTTCACTTCCGTAATTGCGATAAACCCTCATATCCTTGGCAATCTGTTCATCATCGGTCACGATAGCACCACCATCTCCGAATGCTCCCAGATTTTTGGAAGGATAGAACGAAAAACATCCGATGTCACCAAAGGTTCCTGTCATCTTACCTTCAAAGCAGGATCCATGGGACTGCGCACAGTCTTCAACAAGACGCAGATCATACTTTTTGCACAAATCCACAATCGGTGCCATATTGGTAGCCTGTCCATACAGATGAACCACCAGCACGGCCTTGGTCTTGTCTGTGATCTTTTCCTCAATCTTGCTGACATCGATCTGATAATGGTCATCCGGTTCTACAAAAATCGGTGTCGCACCATTGATCGTAATTCCCATGACACTGGCAATATAAGTATTGCCCTGTACGATCACTTCATCACCATGACCAATACCAAGTACCCGGAAAGCCAGCCAGAGCGCGTCCAGTCCGCTTGCCAGACCGACACAGTATTTTGCCCCGGTATATGCGGCAAACTCTTCCTCAAAGGATGAGACCTCTTTTCCAAGAACATACCATCCGCTCCGCAATACCTCTAAAGCTTTCTTTTCAAATTCATCCTGATACTGAAAAAATCCCCGGTCCATCCGGTTTGGCATAATCTTCATAGGATAACCTCTCCTGCAAATTGAAACTATATCATCATAGGCTCATGACATCATTTCTTATTTTACCATTAGTAAAAAGGCGAGTCAAACAATATAAGCACATGCCGGTCCGCAGACTGTGCATGTGCCTTTGTCGTGTCATTCCTTGTAGAATTGATGGGTTGATGTGTTACTTTGTAGATCTTACTGTTGATATTCCTGCAGATAATCTTCAGCCTGTTGGGGAGTGAAAGAGAATTGTTGCATAATTCTCTCCAGAATTTCATCATGAGATAAATTCAAAGACCGGCAACATGTAATAAAACCAATAATTTCCCCTCTAACTTCCGCATCCGCTATCATTTCCTCATATGTCACAAAATGCATATACCGTTCACGCTCCCTGTCATCCTGCTTGATGGCACTTACCATCTGCTGTAAATCCGATAATTCATTATCAACGGCATTTGCTGTATTGTTATTTGCAAAATAAAGTAGCATATTCTTCAACTCAATACTGCCGCCCTTGTTATCGTTAATAAAAAGAAAAATCTTTGTTATGCCGTCATTATATATTATTTTCTGATTTTCTACAACCATGTTTTTTACAGTATATATCATACGGTCGTCATCAAAAGGATCATATGGTAAAATCCAAATCGTAAAAATCTCCGGCAGCTTCTGAAAAGGCGTCCCTGTAGGTAGCAGTTTTGTATCTAACAATGATTGATAAAAGCGGCTTCTACGCGGAAGCTCACCTTTTCCATAGTTATTGGGCTCAATATCATAGATTCTGTCAGGGAAATTTTTATCGCTGGAATAACTGTATTCCTTTGCGTAAATATCCATCCGGATACCACGCTTATCCATATGAATTCCTTTCAATTCTTTTTCTGTTTCGACAGTGACATCCTGCACCTGTATACCAAGCGCCCGCCATATGATCATTTTGGCCATTTTTTCTGCAAAAACCGGATTATTCGTGACTGTTTCAAACAAATAGGCATCCATTAAATTTAATTCATTCAGAGTTTTCCCAGATGAGCTTTCTGGTTTTGATAATAAAGATTTGTAAGTCATAAGATTTGTATTAAATTTTTCAGATTTTCTAATGTGCCGTGATATGGGAAATAACCCGTATTTACGGCATTTTTTAACCTTTACTTGTTTTAATATGCTGTTCTTTATTCTATCTTTTTGAAACTTGTAAAGGACAGACAAAGGACAACGTTATGGTCATACTCCTGTTGTATTTTTCTTAAGATATGTCAGTTCACATTTATTCCACAGTCAACTTAATGATTACCATCTGCGAGTATGATAGTTCCACAATCCCGTACAATTGTCCTAATGTTTCAACATGCAAATATTTTAATTTTATTTATGCAATCGCTTTTTTTATATCACTTCTAGTAAAATAAATAAATCCTATACAAAAACACACAGTAGTAAACACTAAACTGCCTATAAGAAAACTATTTACTTGATCCTCAGACCGTAAAGGAAAAAAGACTAAATTTCCCTGCATGATACTTATGTATTTTATTACTTCGAATTTTGCAAAAAAAGATGAAATAATTTGTAAAAGAAAAGACATAGCAATAAAACATATAGATATTCTGGTTATATCAACTAAAACGAAGCATATAAGGCTTCCAAGTGATATGATGGAAACAGAATAAATAACTGCCAAAAAAAGGGATTTGATCCAGAAATTATAATCAAAATTACCAGCACCAAATATAATTGTTGACGAAAAAAGTATTGATAAAATAATGATAATATTTATAGACAAATGCGTCAATAGAACAGTAACCATTTTAGTTAACCAATATTGACTTCGTTTGTAGCCATAGCCAATAACGTCATCAGTATATCCTGATGAAAAATCACTGCTTATTATTTCAGCAGATGGTATGAAAATACATATCTGGAATACATTATAGAAATTTCTGATGATTTGGTATGAATTTTCACCATTTAGGCTTAAACCACAAATCTTATATATCAACGGATATAGCAAACCGAAAAGGAATGAAATAATCAATGATATCAATATTAATTTTCTTTTTTTTATTTTTATAAGCTCTATTCTTATTAAGTTATACATTTTGGTTCCCTTCTAAGGAATTCCCTATTGTTGTCTTGAAATAATCTTCCAACGTTTCTGTGTTCCTTGAAAATTCATAGATATTAATTTTATCATCTATATCGGATATTTTTTTTATTAACTTGCCCCCAGTAAGATCTTCAGGCGAATTATAAACATATACATTATTCCCATTAATTTTTGATTTAAGCTCAAATGTTTTTTCAATAAGTTCGGAAAGTTTCTCCGGAGAATCGGTATTTATTTTCATACATAGGTTATCATTGTTATGTATTTCATCAATAGAAAGCTGTTTTATCATTTTTCCATTTTTGATGATTCCGAAGTTTGTAGCAATTTCTTCCATTTCTTTCAGTATATGGCTGCAAATCAATATTGTAATACCCTCGGAATTTAATTTCATTATAAGATTTCTAAAATCTATTATACCGATAGGATCAAGCCCGTTTGTTGGTTCGTCTAAAATAAGGAATTCCGGGTGAGACATTAATGCTTTTGCTATTCCTAATCTTTGTTTCATGCCAAGAGAAAAATCTTTAACTTTTTTTTGTTATTTTCAAGACCTACTAATTCAAGCAGTTCTTTTGAGCGATTATTATCATTAATATTTTTGAGCTTTCTGTTAATTTCGAGATTTTCAAAAGCTGACATCGTTTTATAAAATGTTGGATATTCTATTAAAGTTCCGATTTTTTTTCTTGCTTCGGATAAACCTTCTTCATCAGTTTTTCCAAAAATACAAATGGATCCGTTTGTAGGATCAGAAAGGCCCATTATGATTCGTATTAAAGTCGTCTTTCCAGCACCATTGGGTCCAATAATTGCATAACGATCACCTTTGTTTATTTCAATACTGAAAGAATCCAGTGCAAATTTGTCTTTATATTGTTTAGTCAAATCATCGATTTTTAAAATAGCATTACTCATATTGTATTCCTTTCATTAAAAATCTTTTGCTGATATATCATTTTAGCATATACTCCATGTTGATTGATAAGTTCGTTATGGTTACCAGATTCAATTACAGTACCATTTTCGAGAACATAAATTTTATCACACCCGATAATAGTCGATAATCTATGGGCTATGATTATCACAGTTAAATCGGTAATGCTTTTAATATATTCCATTATACTGCTTTCTGTAAAAGCATCAAGACTGCTTGTTGATTCATCAAGTATGAGAATATCCGGTTCTGAAAGCAAAGCTCGAATAATGGATATTCTTTGTTTCTGTCCTTCTGAAAAATCATTTCCACCTTCAGTTATAATAGAATAATATGAATTGGGCAGACTTTTTATAAAATCTGTAAGGCTGAATATCTCACATATCTCATCTAATTTGGCATCACTTATTTCAGAATTCTTTATACAAAGGTTATCTCTTAATGTTCCGGGAATAAGAGAAACATTCTGAGATACATCAGTGATTTGTTTAAAGTCGGTTCTCCACCAGTAAAAACTACACCTGTTCCGCCCAGCTCCTTAAACTGTGACATTACCTCTTTAAGTTGTCTGACATTTACTTCCTTACCGCCGCATTGCCTTGTTTTTCTTTTTTCATAATTAAAGCAATAAATACATCTAAGGTTACAATCATCAGTCAAACTTATATATATATCATTAAAAGGATACTTATTCTTAACTACAGATGAAGTATCCTTCTGTTGCCACCATGTTTTCAACTCTTTTTTTCATATGTATAAAATTTATATTTTATAAGATTTTCAATATAAGGTTCAACATCGTTTTTTATTGTTTGATCATTTATGTTATACTTAGCTCTCAGGCGTCCAGCTGTTTCTTTGTAGCTGTTTGTAGATTCAAGGGCAGATATTATTTCAGCCCCTATATCATCAACTGAGATCCAATAATGGGTAGATGGATTATAAAAAAGATGGGTATTACACGTTTTAAAATCTTTTATTTTAGAGATTGGGTAAAGAAAGTTCTGAACATTTGGATAAATATAATCATTTGTAATCATTAGCGTTAACTCCATATTTTATTACTTGAATTCTCTTTTTTTGAATGTTACATAAGAAATATAACCAACTAATAACAAATGTATTGAACAGCCTATTATAATTTTTAAAATTGTTGTAAGATCAATATTAAATGCGCTTAAATCAAGAGTCAAATAGAATATTGTCCATTTAAGACTTGATATATCAGCTCCAAGTGCAGGCGGCATCTGGATTATAAGATTTTCGAATAAAGCCATTCCAATAATAAATAGAGGAGAGGGAATAAGCATAACTAAACAATCAGTTATAAATGCAATCGAAAAATAATAAAATAGCATTATCAAAACAAACATTATTGTTCTGGGCAATATTTCTGAATTGAATTCCGATGGACAATTTTTAAGTATTAAAGGAACTATCATTGAGATCATGAATAACAATGAAAAAAGCGCCGAAACACAAGCCGTTGGAATAACTTTTCCAAATAAGACCTGTTCGCGCTTGTATCCAAAAGCCATAAGATCCCTGAAATAGTATGCATTATTATCAATTGGTATAACAGCGCTGTAGAAGTTAGAAATAAAAAAAGGTAAAATAAACATTGTTTTGGAATTTATCAATCCGAAAAACTGATCTATATTCCAATGCTGCAATTCAGTTTCTTCTTCAGCCATAGAAAGCATTGCAGGAATCATCAATATAATATAAATCATAATTCCCCAAAACATTTTGCTTTTTTTTAGTTTGTATAATTCCAGTTTAATTATTTTGTACATTTTAATACCTCTTTAAAAATATCAGATAAACATCGTTGTTACATAGCTATAAATAATTAATTAATACGTTTGTTTGAGATTTTATAAAAGCAAAAAAATTATCTTACGCCGCCGCCGATTACCCAAGCGCCAGCGATGTAACAAAGAGAAGCTCCCTTAAAGCCACCCTTTTCCCAGCAGACATAACCGATAGCAGCACAAACGCCTACGCAACCAGCGCCAGCTTCACCGTCAGCAGCAAGCATCTGAGCTTCTGTGAGTTCATTATAATTTCCAAGTTCGTATGTATTTGTTTCAAAATTAGGTTTATTCCACATAATATTATTTTCTTTCACTGTGCATTCATAACAACGATGCCATCTGAACTTGTGAGAAATAATAACAATAATAGTACCTTTCATAAAGAAAGGAATGACACTAAAATCAGTATATAATCAAACAATATTATATGCCAATTATACCTGAGCAGTCTTTTCATAAATTTTTATATCATAAAACCTTCAAAATCCGCAACTAAATATAATTTGCAAGGGAATCTATCATCGACTATAATTATCTGAGTGCTTGTCTTTTATTTAAACACTAAAAAGCCAAACAGGAGTTTCATATGATATTACCTACAATAGCCTTTATCATGATATACCAATATATAAGCTGTAAAATACCCGCAGCATATAAAAATATGCAGCGAGCCGAAGCCATATTCCGGACGATCGTTCTGTTCGAAGCAATCATTTTGGTCATGACAAATATATTAAGCATTTTTCATATTCTCACACGGACGGTCAGTTTTATTGCATGGCTTCTTATTATTCTGATATTTTCCGTTCTATATGGAAAATACAAAAAAGACCGGACACTGGAGCCTATTGGTCAGACGCTGAAAAAATTATTTTACCAATATCAGGATAAAGCATCTGAAAAAAACTCTGGAAAAAATGTCGGCACCAGAATTTTATTTTATGGTATGCTCGCCGTTCTGGCAGTTCTTTCCCTTGTGCTTTTATTTGGCACAATATTTACTGTACCCTACAACTATGATTCTATGACCTACCATCTGGCGCGCATCGGCTACTGGATCGATCATCAAAGCGTTGCCCACTATATCACCAATATAGACAGGCAGATCTATTCTCCGGTATTGGCTGAGTACAATCTTCTTTATATCATGCTGCTGTCCGGCAATGATACTTTTGTAAATTTCCTACAGTATTTCAGCATGTTTGCAGCCGCTTACTTTATTTATCACAGTGCCAGGAAATTGGGGACCACCAAAATCTTCTCCTTTTTCGGAGCTTTTATCTTTATGTTGATGCCCCTGACAATTTCACAGAGCATCACAACTCAAAATGATTTATTTGCAGCACTCATTTTCATCCTGTTCATCTACAAGTTGCTGGATGTTATCAAATGGGAAGCCATGACACTGGACAAGTCCCAGATTTTAGATATTGTCATGCTCGGTCTTTTGGTAGGTTATGCTTACCTTGCCAAAACAAGTGTCTGCGCCTCCATGGTCATGTTCATGCCATGGCTTGCGATCGTCAGAATTTGCAAAAAAGATTCTGTCAAAAACATTATAAAGGCAATCGGCCTTGCAGCCGGCAGTATTGTAGTTACCATTTCCGAAACCCTGATCCGTACGTTTTTATCCAGTCACAGCCTGATGACCAGTACAGCCAGCGGAAACATCATGGTTGCAACCAAAAATGCAAAATACATCATTGTCAATATTTTGAAAAACTTTTCGATGCTGATCACACAGAATTACTACCGGCCGTTAAACGGTTTTGTATACCGGATTGCTATTGGACTTGGTCAGAAATGGAATGTAGAAGTAAACAACGAGGCCATTGCCTTTCACGGCTTTGACTTTCTGCATCATATGAATATGGGAGACGACATGTATTCCCATGATAAGACCCCCAGTGCATTTGTTGCATATCTTTCCGTGATCGGCGGCGTAATTATGGTCACCCTGCTGGTAAGTGCAATCATAAAAAGAATTGTTGGAAAAAAAGCAAAAAACACTGATATAGCAAAAAATACATCTGTACAGGCAGAGACAAATGCATGGATGCAGAGCCCGATGTCACTTTCCATCGGTTTTGCCATTTCATCCTGGCTGTCACTTGGCTTTATCATGGCACTGCTGCGCTGGCAGCCCTGGGGAACCCGTCTGATGTATCCGGCCCTTTCCGTCACAGTTATCATGAGTGTAAATATGCTTTCGACTGTACTCCATGACCGCGAAAAGTCAGCCACTGCTATCATCACAGCACTCTCCGTCATTGCGGTCGCTTTAGCTGTTCCTTCCGTCACCTACAACCTGCAGCCGGCATGGAATTTTGTAAAAGGCGGATGTCAGAACAGGATCAATCAATATTTTTATGCAAATCACAGGGAAGACGGATATGAAGATATGATCCGGCTGGCAGAGGACAACGGAGATCTTGATATCGGACTGATCATTTCCGGAGATGGTTATGATTACCCCTTATGGCTGATGCTCCGAGGTGAATATCCCGAAGCAAAGCTAAGACATCTGATCATGGAAGACGCTTCGGATCCGTCACAAAAAGCACCGGACTGTATCTTCATGATTGAACGGGATGTACTGGAGGTCCGAGAGATATTTGAATATGCAGGCACCACATATACCTGCGTATATCAAAATGAAGCCTCCGGGGACTGTTATCTGGAAAAAAACGAAAATACCGACTGACTAACATCCATCCTGCGCACACAATCTCTCAACTTCCTCCCAGCTTCTGGCAATATACACGCCATCGCAAAGTGATGAAAACGCAGAAAAATAGTGCTCATAATCACATTTTTCATTAAACGAATCTTCTGCGAGCGGATATAGAAAGATAATACGGCATTTGCTTTGGAACAAAAGCTTTCCTGCCACACAGGCTGTTGAATAAAAGGATATCAATGTCTTATCCTCGTACTTGCCGGAAGCAATGGCTAACTCAAAAGGACAGCTGTCCCGGTATACATGCAGCTCTCCGTGAAAATCATCATAGATTCCTCGCGGATGTGGCTTGATGATAAAATTATCATCCCCGGCTATATCCCGCAGACGGCGGATCAGCTTCTGATATGTCTCGGGATTTTGGGAACCGTTTTCGGTACCCTGCCCTAAAAAGATGTATTTTTCATCCGGCACATGGGTCTCAAACCGGAAAATATCCTTCGCCCATCCGATGATCCGTTCCATGCGCTCCGGCGTCTTTTCGATTCGTTTCTTTTCAAAAACAACGGTATCTTCTGCCATTTCCGGTTCAAACATATAGATATCCTGTTCCATCCGGCAGACATCATAATGCCACAACAGCTTATACATCTTCATTCCCAGATCTGTACTGACAACATGGACTGTCTTTTTCGTATAGCTGGCAAATCCGTCTTCAAACCGGTGGAAGCGGATTTTTTTATTCTTTTTAATAAGTGTCTTGGCAATTTCCTTTACAATTTCATCCGGAAGTCCCGGTGACGCAAAATACATTTCATCATAGGAATCCAGCTTCTGATCCACGATCACATCCGTTGTCTTATTGTAAATAAAGCTCTCATAAAATGTCGTCAGTGCGTTTTTGTAGGGATTTTTTATTTTACGTCCGTCTGCAAAAATCACACGGTGAAAATAAGGATTCAGACGGCCACTGTGATACAATTCTTCCATGGATGCCGTTTTATCCGTGATAACCAGATCAACCTCATCCTCTGACAAATAAGCATCCTTGATAAATAAAAAAACCAGCAGATGATAAGGCGTGCTGGCAACGCCTAAAATTTTGGACATAGACGGTTCTCCATTCACTTCAGTTTCCGGGCTTTATATTCTTTTGGAAAAGAATTTCCGGAGGATGTCAAAAAGCATGGCTCTTTCTTTTTTACCAAACAAAAATACAATATTGATGATGGTTCCGATCACGCCGCAGATGACGACGTCCATACACAGCCACAACCAGTTAGCAGAAGGTAATATTGGTGCAAGCAGACAAAAAACCGCTCCCATACCGATGCTTACCAGCACATAACGGATAATGGTCGGATAAAATGACCTCTTTGGTATATTGAGGCAATGTGCCGCATACATGGGTGTAAATGTGAAGTTTTTAATAATTCCGAGCACTGTTGAGGTTCCCGCTACCGCATACACGGACAGATCGGTGGTCTCCAACAGGATAAATACGATCAGGGTATTGGCAATGCCCATAAAAAGCGTGATCAGCGAGTTCCATTTTAATTTGTTGACCACAGTATATACATTAAACAAAGGACTGATCACACCACCGACGATCGTTCCAAACATGGTAAGGAGCGTCAGGATATAAATAGTCAGGATCACGGAATGATCCGTGGAAGTGTTCGTCCGCGGTAACCACAATGTATAAAAAGACACACCAAACGCCACAATAAAGCAAAGCGGTATATTGGCAAAAAAACCGGTCATTTTCATTGCGGATGTCAGATCTTCCAACAGCTCTTTTTTGTCCTCTTTTGCATAGCTGATCGTAAGCGACGGCGTAAACACCGCTGAAATCGTCTCATACAGGGTATTGATCGCCACAACGATCGTCTTGGAGGTACTGACATATCCCATTTCCGTTCCCCCGATAAACAGGTTGGTGATCAGGATATCCAGCCCGTTGGTCAAAGTCTGACCGGCTCTCATGATTGTATTCCAGATACCTGCGGACAGTATTTCAAATACCTTTTTTATTGAAAAATGCTTTTTACTGATCTCGATCTGCGGCATCAGCTTTTTGGTGTAATGCACATAAGAAAACATCAGATAGACTGTCGCAGCCACGGATGCCAGTCCCAGATAAAAAACATGCACCGGCATAAAGAAAAATGTCACGATCAGGATAACGGAACGAAGGATCTGCGACTCAATATTGCGGAATGCCTGCAGATCCAGACGGTTGGCCGCAAAGGTAGCCGTTGAAAACGTCGTGCTGATAATCGTTACCATGAAATTGATAAAGGTCAGGGCAAACAACAGCTTGACATCCGGAATCAGTGCCGGTGAAATATGGACCAGATGCTCTAAAAATGTCACAACCAGCACGCACGGCAAAAACATAAATGCCACAATCGCAATATTGGCATACATGGTCGAATTGAAATATTTGTTGGCATTGTCGTAATCACCCTTTGTCAGGCTGACTGTGATAAAACGCCCTGCCATGGAATTGAGCGCCATAGCCGCAATATTGGCATAGCTGACAAAGTCGTTAGCCAAAGTCATGAAGCCATATGCTTCATAATTGAGTTTATCAATAATAATCGGAGATAATACAAAACTGATCGCCAGACTGACCAGTGTCGAAATCATGCTGGCAGCCATGTTGATCATGATCTGTTTGCTTTTACTTATATTTTTCATAATTTACAGTATAACACATGCCCTGTCGGCTTTCCATAAATCTTTTATTGTGCTTTTTTTTCACACCTGTCTGTTGTATAATTTCCATATGGAAAAACAGACGATCAATCACACTATGCAATCAAAAACAACATTTTTAAGGTCGAAGCAGACCTTGATCATCGGCATTCTCTCACTCATCTTTTGGGGAATGACCTTTATAACAGACCGCAAAATATTCAGCACCGATACCCTCAACATGAGCAGCCTGCCCATCAATACCGATGCTGTTGTTTTGATGCACGTTTTATCCAAGCTTCTGACACTTACGGTGATTGCAGGACTTCTCTGTTTTATTTCATATGGTATAAAGCACCGCAGGCTTTTACTTGCCTTCTGTGCTTATTTTCTCATCTATCTGGCAATCCTTTTACTCAGTTATCCCGGATATTTTATGAGTGATGACACGATCATCTTCGGTTATGCCACCCGCTATTATCCGGTATACTGGCACAATTACCTGACAAGCCTCTATTATATGACAGGATTGTCACTATTTCCCGCATCGACCGGTCCCATCATTTTAAACGACCTGTCACTGGCAATGGTTTTTTCTTATATTTTTTATGAAACAGACCTTTTATATTCCAAAAAGATCAAATATACCATAATGATCCTCGGCCTGTTTCCTTTCGTGCTGTTATCGGCAGCCATGTGTTTCCGACCGGTTTTATATGCTCCGTTTTTCCTGTTTTTCTATGCTTTCCTGTTTTTTGAAAAAAAGAAGCATGCGGCTTTTAGCACAAAAAAAATGCTGGCACTGGCATTTCTTGCCTCCATTCTCTGCTTCTGGAGAAGCGAAGGCATCCTTTTGATCTGCTTTTGCCTTTTCCTATTCCCTGCCGTATACGGTCTTGGGAAAAAATCAAACGGCTTATCCCTCAGGCGTATGCTCTGTTTTTTGTTAGCCTTTGCTATCTTCTTTTCCGTTATCCGGCTTCCGCAGTCTCAGGGTGAGGAAAAATATTATGGCAGCGATTATCTGATCATATCCATGATCCGTCCTCTCTCCCTGATCATCCACCGTGAGCAGACCTACCCGGAAGCAAAAGAAGATCTTGCCAATATTGATGCCGTGATCAGCCTCGATTATATCAGCTATGAGACCCTTTCCTGCAGCTCCTACAACCGGTACAATTCCGATTATAACAGCGGACATTTTACCGAAACAGGTGCGGATACTGCCACGCAGAAGGCCTTTATAAAAAGTGCGATACGGCTGATTCTGCACAATCTTGACCTGTATCTGGCTGAAAGGCTGCAGCTTTTTGCCGTTACCAACGGCTATTACGATTACAATCCGGCCATGGTCATGAATCTGAAACCGGTTACAACCGCTGATTTTCTGTCCTTCCAGGCTGACAGGGAATACGGCAAGGAGCTCGTCCTTGGCAATGCCCGCTGGCATTATGAAAGCGACCAGTCTCTTTTGTACTTCTTATTTGACCACGGCGGAGAAGCCTATCCCGTCATTTTATTTATCTGTTTCATTTTTATGCTCTATACGTTGTTTGAAAAGAAATGGTTTTATTTCTTTGGTTTTGCATCCCTGATAGCAAGAGAAGCAGTCATATTCCTGACTGCTCCCGCTTCATTTATCCAATATAGCTATCCTATGATGTATGTTACTGTTTTTCTGTTGTATATGATGTTCTTATCTTCCTGCGAGAACGGATTTTTCCAAAGCATAAAAAGTCGGTTATCCAAAGCTGTTTCAAGGCAGAAATAAAAATGACCGTCAAAACACTCATAACAACAAAGGCCGCCACAACCCAAAGGATCGTATCTGCATGAAAAGGTGTCAGATTTTTTTCTGACAGATGCAGTATTCTGGCAAAACGGAAATGCAGCACATAAATTTCAAGCGTGTACTGTCCCACAAAGGCTAACAGTTTCTGCAATCGTCCCCTGCAGAAATGGGCAATGCCATAAAAGCATACAAACACTCCCAGAAAGGATGCTGCCATCTGCACAACAAGCGTTGTGATACCGGTTACCACAACCATATCAAATGCATACACCAGATATACAAATGCTGCCAGACAGAGCAGCCATAATACATTTACTAAACCGGTATGTCCAACAAGACGTCCGGTTTCTTTTTTTTGTAACACAGGTCTTATATGGTATGCAAAAAGATAAGCTGCAACATAAAACGGAAGATAACGCACCGTAAGACTGGGGCTCAAAAATGTATTTCCCGATCTGGCCTGAAGAAAGAAACCAATATAAAAACACAATACCACCAGACAAAATATAATGAAGCGGAGCCACAGCCCTGAATTACATTTCACAGTACTTTCTGCAGTATCAGACACAGCTTCATTTTTTTGTACAACATTTAAGCCTTTTCTTTTCATTTTCCCCTGACAATATTGATACTCTGCGAAATCAGCAGGAAAGGCAGCAATCATGCATACCAGATTCACGATCCACAGCGTAGCCAGAAACCAAAGTCCATAATCCAGATGAAACAGCTCTGTCTTAAGCTCTTTCAGGCAATGTGGGAAAGAGACAATGACCATCCATGAAAAAAAGGGGACCAGGTAGCTGATGCTTCGTTTCCCTAAAACCACTGCACGCTTTGCAAGATCGGGTCTTTCCACGGCTTCCGGTTTCTTCAGCCCTGCAATATAGCCGCTCACAGCCATAAATAAAGGCATCTGGACCGCCGCAATGGCATCATAAAGGTAAGGGTCTGCTAACCCATTGAGCACAATACAGTGTCCAAGCATGACTAACAGGATAGCAAAGCCCTTTACAGCATCCAGAGAAATATCTCTGCCGGCTTTTTTATTCAGTTGTATCGTTTCTGCATTTGATTTGTCCATAGTGTTATTCATAGCTTTATCCCTATTTTACCCGGTTTATCTCCCGGCAATTTTCCAATCAGCGATATCAAAGTAAACTGCTGTCTCCACAGGCATTCATCCGGGCAGTCCCTGCTACTCCTTACGATCATAAACTTCAAATAAAAGATCTGCCATATCTCCCTCGATCATCGGTCCGGACATTTTTCCTTTCGGATATACATCATAGTGTCCGGTATCATAATATAAAAAGATCAGATCTTCCTTTCCTGCTGTTTTTTCAATCCGGATCTCATACTTGGTAATTCCGGTTTCATTGTGAAATTTCATCGTGCAGAAGCCGTAATCCGTCGTATCGCAGCCATGAAGCTTTTGCATCTGCAGACAGCTTCCCTCATCATCATACAAGGATACCTCATACACGCTGTCATTGTATGCTCCGGTCAGATTGCGCACCTGCACGGAAATCGTGGAAAAATCCTTTGTCGTTTCAAAGCTCTGGCTGATGCACTGGCCATATGACAATGCCGGATATTCCTCTGCCTGGAACAGAAACTGATCCACACTCATGGATACTTCCACATACTGGGTTTTTGCGAGGGCAGCAACCATAATACAAAGTCCGACAACACCGACAATAACCAGCACGATATTGACAGGTCTGCAGCCAGCCTTACAACCGGCAGTTCCCGATCTGGCAATTTTCGATTCGAAAATTCTCGATCCGGCAATTCGCGATCCGGCAATTCTCGATTCATCGGACCCTGATTCGGCAGCATCACGCTCTGCACATCCGCACCCTGTCAGAAACGGTAAGCCAAGGGCAACCATACAGCCATTGACATACATGGTTCCAATGCTGTATATCGTGGCAGCTTCCCATATCATCTGGAACAGATAACTACCCAGCAAAAGCAATAAAAGCACCATGGCCTCCATGGGAATTTTCTTTTTGATCAGCAGATAGGCAAGGTAAATACTGCACAAAACAGATAAAAGATAAAATACCTGCGTCCACACAAGCACCGGATCTCGGTGTACACCATAGACCATCTGCCAGATCAGGCCATAATCCCTGCTGATATTGAGCTCCGAATGATATCCTCCGGCTCCATCCGCAAAGGTATTGGAAAGCTTCTTCATATAAAGTCCTGCCACACCGCCGATACCGAGCTCTCCCACTCTTTCCTTGATCAGGCTGACCGTGGCAGCTTTTTTCTCCTGCGCCGTCGGATAGCTCATTGTCCGCTCTTCATCGTTGGCATTGTAGCTTCCTTCTCCCAGCTCATCCAGACCCATGGCGATCCAGTGAGTCATAGGAAACTCCGTATCCGTCTTATCAAAGGTCAAATAGTGCTCTTCAACAGCTCCGTAGGCGGTCTTTGCCAGTCCGAAAGAGAAACAGAAGCACACAATAAAAAGCAGAATCCGTTTTAATCCAACCTTTTTACTTTTATAAAATCTGTAAAACAGACCGATCACAGCTGCGATCAAAGCGATCATAACCGTCGCGCGGATTTTATATCCGAGGTAAAAAATAATCCCCGACGCAAGTGCTCCCGCAACGGCATACTGCTTCTTTATAGCAGGTTCAAAAACAGCATATACCAGGTAAATACCCCAGATTGCAAATGCCATGGAAATGGTATTGGTATAATAAAACGGCAGCCAGACATAGCTTAACGGATTCAATGCCATATAGCACAAAAACAGGACAGCCCCGGCTCTATTGAAATATTTTTTCAAGAAGGCATAAGCACCTGCAAACGCTGCATCAACAAACAGGACATTTAAAAACTGCAGTACAATGACCGCATTGGAAAAATCCTGTCTGATCAGTCCCACCGCCCGGAAGATCTTGATAAACCAGTGTGTCAAAATCGTGATCGCATAATTGTTGGCATACCGCGCAAAATATCCGTCCAGATCTCCCGCCTGTATTCCGGGCTGGCTGAAAAGAGCGATGGCCTCGTCCACAACCTTTAACGAATCATATCGTATTCCGGCTCTGGCAATCATCACAAACAGCATCTGCATCACAAAGATAAAAGCAAAAAGACAGACAGCTACCGTACGCAGCCTGTGCTCAGACAGTGTCAGAAGCTTTTTCCTTATAATACAACAGATCATCAAAAGCAGAATAACCATGGCAAGCATGCTAAAGCCGCGTAATACCACCGGCATCTGTAAAAAGGCGGTACAACCGCCGTTGCTCCATAAAAATGCGCCCATTACCAGCAAATACATGGAAAAAACGGCAAATATTACCATCGGAGCTGAAAAAATAAAAAAGCCTGTTCTTTTCACACCCCGGTCAATCAACAGGCAGATACCGACAGATGCAATTATGGCAAGAAGCTTCCACAAAACCGGTGCACCGTCTCCGATCACTGACAATATCATTGCCAGAAAGAAATAATGCCAGCAGAGAATCGTCAGCGTATGCTTACCAAGTCCTGCAAAAAGGCCGCTTAAAGATCCGAAATGTTCATCAACCCATTTTGTGAGCATCATAAGCAGTATGGATGCCGAAACCGCAGACAGACACATAAGTGTGATGCTTTTTCCTGTATCACTGATGGATAAATTGACAGAACCGTTAAGAAGTCCGGACGAAAGCAGTACAACTAAAGAAAGCTCAAACCAGGGAAACCGCATTTTTTCCATAAATCCGGTCTTTTTCAACCAATAACCTACAAGCATCATCAACAGATAATACGGCATCATATCCAGACACCACGGCAGAAGCACCGGAGACGCATAATGGAACACCACCGCTGCCAGTGCATAGATACATACGATAAGTAAAATCTTCTTTTCATTCTGCCTGCAAAGACGAAACAGTCCCTCCAGCATGATCAATGCCACAAAAAGTGCCGGCAGAAACCATGTGGGTGCATTGAGATTTATCATCAGGGCATCCTGTCCGTCCGAATTTCTGTAGATCTGGTTGCGTCCATACAAAATTCCCAGAATGGATCGGACAATATAGTCTCTCCCTGCACTTCCCTCCAGTGTTCTCTTAAGCAGGAAAAACAAAAACAGTAAGCCATTGGTAACTATATACGGTACGAGCAGCCTTTTGGCCTTTTTACCCACGTAGGATAAGTAAGAGCCTGTACCGGGATGATAGGTATATCCGGACAATAGGAAAAAGGCCGGCACAAAAAACATGCCGCCCCAAAAATTGACACCTGGGATGATCAGTCCGCTATGATTTAATACTACAATTAAAATCGCAACCGCCTTTGCGGCATCGATCCAGTTTTTACGCAATTTTTTTTCTTCCATATATGCTCCAGTTGCACAGCTTCTATTCTACACCTATTATTTTTTGAACATTCTGCCCTTTGACCATTTTATCTTTTGATTATTTTATCTTTTGATTATTTTATCTTTTAACTATTTTATCTTCTGATCATTTTGCTCTTTTTCATCGCGTCCGGCTGACATTTCTTTATCTGTCACTCCGGAATCCTCTGTTTCCAGAAGCTTCACTACTCCATTGGCCATCCGGATGCCCGGTTTTTCCACAAATTTGTGCATAAGCATCGCCAGAACCGATATCACAAGCACAGTCAGAAGAGCATTGACAAGTGCCAGCAAATGATAATTCATCCTGCCATACAAGGCAATAAACAGGCCGCTGGAAAACGTACACAGCACTGGGAAATGCAACAGATAAAAGCAATAGGTATACTTGGTAAACCAGGTCAGTCCCTTTACGGAAAGCGCCTTTGGTATTGTCTTTAAATGTAAGAGTGCAAATAAAATAACCGGTGCCCCCACATTGTAATAAAACAGTACCTTTACCGGAAAAAACTGATAAATCGTCCCTTCATAATGCTCCCCGATCGGTGGAAATGAGCCTAAAAAGATACCTGCGGCCAACAATAGTCCCATCAGCCATCGCTTATCCGTAAATTTTCCAAGCCACTTCGGGCTTTTGTATGTCAGGTCACAGACCACCATGCCAAGGATCATGGACAGAAAATCCGAACGGATAAATACAACCGCCATAACGGCGTAAATATAATAACGCCACTTTTTATTGCCGATCAGCAAAAGCGTTACCGCAATCATCAGTGATCCGAAAAATTCATAAAAAATGAACCAGACAGGGCCGTTATACTGATTGGCTCCTGTGATAAAGCAACCGATAAAGGCCTCTTTTAATGCATCTGCAAGACTGGGCACAAAGGTATTATAATTACCGGAAAACACCTCTGAATGAGCCAGCACGGATGCCTCTGCATTCCGATACAAAGAAAGCTTCATCAAAATATAAACAAAAACACTCGCCACGGCAATCGGCAGCACCAGGCGGAAATATTTTTTTATGGCACCGGATTTGAGCGACTCCTTATCTCCCGTCAGAAAGAACCGGTATCCCACCAAAAATCCGCTGAGTGCCAGAAAAATACGCACCGCAAACTTTGCACCGCACAGAATATTGAGAGGTGTGGAGCCAATCAGATATTCTATCGTGGGAGCATGATAATATTCCGGCAAAAGACAATATTCGCCGGGATAAAATAAATTCACAAAGTGAAAATTGAAGACCATAAAACAGGCGATTACCTTAAGCCCGTCCAGACAGTCCAGCTTTTTTACTTCCTGCATGATTTACTCTTTCTATGTTGTGTCCGATACCGAGCTTCAATCATCTTGTAAGCCCGGAAGCTCCGTCTCATTTTTCCTACCAGATTGTACGTCCGCCGTCCAGAATAACCGTGGCACCGGTCATGTAGGAGCTTGCTTCTGAAAGCATGTACAAAACGGTCGCCGGATATTCATCCGGACGTGACATTCTTCCCATCGGGATAAGCTCTCCGATCTTTTTCACAAATTCCTCATTCTGACCGTTGGAAAGGGAAGCCGGGCAGAGTGTATTGACGCGTACACCGCATTTTGCCCAATAGGTTGCAAGGTACTTGGTCAGTCCCATAATTCCGTGCTTTACAACAGAATAAGAAACCGGTTTGACCGTCTGTTCCTCTTCCGGAACGCCTTCTTTTTTGTAAATATTCTGATTGGGCGAGATCACACCGTAATCGGATGAAATATTGATGATGACACCCTTTTTCTGTTTTTCCATTTCATAACCGAATACCTGACAGCACAGAAAAGCTCCGGTAAGACCGACACGCATGTCATCTTCCCAGATGTCCAGCGGGAGATTGTGAAAACGCATGGCTCCGAGATTTTTGGAACCTCCCTCTACCTTGGGATTGTTGGCGGCATTGTTGATAAGGCCGTCAATATGACCGTATTTTTTTAAGAGATCATCCCGGATCTCCTCCAATGAGCTGCGCTTTGTGATATCAGCCACATAGGTCTCAACGGTATGACCCGGATATCTTTCCTCAAATTCCTTTTTTACCTTTGCCAAAGGCTCCTCAAAAATATCCAGAAGCACCGGAATACCATCGCCCTCTAACACAGCTTCAGCATGCTTTCTGCCGATTAAGCCGGCTCCTCCTGTGATAATAATTACCTGGTCTTTGATTTTAAACTGATCAAACAGTGACATGAACAACTCCTCCTGTTTTCATGGATTCTTTTATGGCCAATGCCATTTTTAAGCTTACAATACCGTCCTCCAGCGAAATAGCTTCCGGTGTATTATCCCGGATACAGGAAAGAAACAGCTTTAATTCCTCAATAAACATGTCGTTTCTGGAAAAATCCGGATATTCTATGGTCTGTGTATCATCCAAAACGGTCTTTGTAACCGCATTGTGGATCAGGTCAGCCAAAATCTGCCCCTTTTCCCCGACAACCTTGATGTAACGGCTCGGCGGGCTCTGGTAAAAATCGGCATGCACTCTTGCTCCCAGCTTATTTCCCTGATAATCCAGTGTAAAAATACCGTCACAGTTGTCCTCAACATCTATGGAAAGATCACCCTGTGTACCACCAAACGCATATACGGAAAGTGGCTTTCCGAACAAATAGTACAGATAATCCATTTCATGCACGAGCTGGTTGGTCACAACGCCGCCACCCATATCCTTGCGCGCCATGTAGGTCTCTTTATAATCCTCATATGTGTGCATGGTCGTAAGCCGTTCGCCCACAACCGCTTCCACAGAAAGGATCCTGCCAAGCTCTCCGGCTTCCAGTGTCTTTTTGACCTCGCAGATTCCGGGATGCAGTCTGTTCTGATATCCTACGAAAACCTTTACTCCGCTCTCAGCAACTGCCTTTTTGAGCTCATCAATACCCGTCATATCATCCGAGATCGGTTTTTCCAGAAAAATATGACAGCCGGCCTTTACACAGGCAGTGGCACATGCAATATGCAGATTGGTCGGATTGGTGATAAATGCGATCTCGGGCTTTTGCAAAAGCGCCTCTTCGAGCGTCGGATAGGATGTGATACCAAATTCCTCTTCCAGACTGACATTTTCCCTGATCTGCATCGTATCGGAAAATGTGCGCTGCAGACCTCTCACGCGGTAAGCAATGATCTGTGCTTCGTCTCCCAGCACCCTTTTCATATTCCGCAGGTGTCTCTGTCCGATACTGCCAAGTCCTATCATCAAAATTTTCATGCTTCATCCCTCTTTTCGTCTTCGATATCCTTCTCTTCATATTTCTTTTTCATGATACCGGCCTCCTGTGCCAGAATGCCGATCTTGTACTCCATCTGTGAGATCTTGACAGACAGTGAGAACACCTTGACAAGCAACAGGAATATCATGGCAAGATAAATCAGATTGACCGGTGATTCGATACCCAGGATGCGTGCTAAGATCATCGCAAGCTCCGGGAATACACTCAGTACGATAACGATCAGGATAAACATAAACCAGTAAATGGCATTTTCAATTTTCATCTGTGATTTCCGTATCTGGCGGACGGCATAAACTGCTGCCAGTAAGGACATCACAATCAATAAAATCCGTAAATATAAAGACATCTTTTACCTCTTTCTAAAGCCCTGGATAAACAGGATGGAAAAGCTCATAAGAATCATGTATTTCATCGATTTGGAGAGATTGAGATAGCTTTCTCCCGCAATGCGTTCGTCCATTTTCACCTGTACTTCCTTTACCTTCACGCCCTTTTTGATCAGGTAGGAAATCGTATCAGGCTCCGGTCCGTAATTGATATTGAAGGCAAATTCCTTTACAACATCCCGGTTAAAAAGTCTCATTCCCGAAGTCGGATCGTTCAGCCTGAAGCCTGTTGAAAGCCGGATCAGCCCCGAGATCACATTGCTTCCGAGCATACGCAGAGAGCGTGGCTTTTTCTCTGTCACAAAACGGGAGCCGATGACGATCTGCGCCTCTCCTTTTTCAAGCTCTTTAGCAAGCTGCTCGATGTATTCCGGTCTGTGCTGTCCGTCCCCGTCAATCTGGATGGCTGCATCATAGCCATTCTGCCATGCATAACGCATGCCTGCCTGAACCGCTCCCGACAGACCTAGATTGATCGGAAGGTCGATCAGATGGAAACCGTTCTGCCGGCAGATCTTTGCCGTGTCATCCTTGGAGCCATCGTTGATCACCACATAATCATACTGCGGAAAATTATCTGTCAGATTGTTTACAACCCGCTCAATATTCAGTTCTTCATTGTAGGCGGGTATCATAATCAGTATTTTCATTCATCATCCTCATGCTGCTTTATTTTACTATTTATCACTTTATGCCGCAGCTTCGTTTACAGCTTTTTCGCCTTTACAAACTGCTTTAATACGATCAAAGTACGCTTTACCGTGATAAAAAAAGCGCCCTTGATATCATTTTCTTCCAAAGCCCGCCTTCCCTCTTTGAAGGACAGCATATAATTGCTCAGGCCTCCGGAGCTCGTACCGCCGTAAAACATGTGGACAAGTACTCTCGGAATATAAGAAAGTCTGACATCATTATTTTTTAAAATGCGGATCATATATTCATAATCAGCGGCAATCCGGTAATCGGTTTTGTATAAGCCGAACCGGTCGTAAACTTCTTTTTTGAGATACATCGTCGGATGTGCCGGCATCCAGCCGTCCCGGATTGTCTTTGTGTTGCCCATCTTCCATTCTCTGACCGGATTTCCCTCTTCATCCACATAATAGAGATCTCCGTGCACTCCGTCACTGTCTTCCTCTTCAATAACGGAAATCATATCGGATAACACATGTGGATCGGCAAACTGATCAAACATCGGCCCGATCACATCACCGGTCGCCATCCGGATACCTTTGTTGAGCGCATCATAAATCCCCTCATCCTTTTCGGAGATCCATCTGACCCTGCGCTCCGGCCATCCATAAGAAAAATCCTGTTCCAGCTCTTTTAAATAATCCACGGTGCCGTCTTTGGAGCCACCGTCCACAATGATATATTCAATCAGCGGATAATCCTGCTTTTTAACGCCCTCGACAACCTTTTTCAGATGCTCCACATCCTGATAGGTTGTTGTAACAATAGAAATCACTTTATTGCTCATTTATCTTTATCCTTTGCTCAGAAATTAAATGGCTCAAAACGCCCCGGATCGCATCTTCCGTCTCCTTGGGACTGTTTTCCGATCTTGTCATCAGTGCATTGGGAACGATCCATACATTGTCATCGTTCACATATGTCTTTTCCAGATCAGAAACCAGGCGGTAGATCATCGTCTTTTCCGCATATGCCCATCTCTGGATCTGGTTGCCATCCTCATCAAAGGAAGCCTCCTCTTCAACATTGCTGCCGGGATAAGACGGCTCAATGATCAAAATCGGTATATCTCCGTACTGCTCCTGAATAGCCGGGATCTGTGTCCGGATCTGTTCCATGGTGCCTTCCAGATCGGAATATACTTCATAGGCCGAAGGGAACATGAAAACGACATTGGGCGTCACAGTCCCTGTATCGTCCACACGGTTTGCCAGGATGCTGTCCGGAACCTCTTCTTCATTCTGACTGTAAATAACCGGATGGATATCGGAAAGGGAAATCTGCCCTTCCTCAGACTGCACCGCATCACTTACCACATGAAGGGTCGATGTCTTGGAAGCCAGCTCATTGAGAGACAGGTCATAAATATGAAGTGTCACCTCATAATCTCCCGGTATGGATCCTGCCGGTATCTCAAAACGGTCACTGCGGCTGTTTCCGACCGGTGCTTCCCAGTGAAATGCATAACTGTCCAGATTGATGCCATATACCACAGAGCTGTTGTAAATGTCGGTTCCCTGTGACTCGCACACATAAATGTGATCCGGCAGATAAAACTCAATCGAAGGCTCATCCGCTTTCTTTGTCAGCGTATCATTTAAGTTCTCCACCTGATCCTTCAGATCGGAAGTATCACTTTGGAGAGCCTTGACCTCTTCCTTCAGATTGGCATTATCATTTTCAAGAAATTTGATGAAAAATGCCTCTGTCACGCAGCATACAACCAGTAAGACTGCCAATATAACCGAAAAAATTCTCTTTTTAATCATCTTTTACCTCTCAGCCGTTGCGGTCAACCTGTCCTTTTCAGTTTACAACAAATTCCCATAAATAGGAAGTAAAGGAATAAACAAGTCATAAAAAAGATATATTTTGCAGGTGTTGTGTAGGGTGCCTGCAGTTCATTGGTTATCAAAAACAGCAAGGATGCCTGCAGCTTCGTCTCCCCAGAACCATTTACAAGCCTTAAGTCTCCTCCCGGATAGGGAGTATAGCCATACATATCATATAACACAAACTGCAGATTGCATTCTGCACTGCCGCTTATTTTTCTGATCTCGATACAGGAAGCCGGATCGGGCTGTACCGTCTCAAAATCGTAAATTCCGGCTCCGTTATAATCACTCTGTGATGCTGTGATCTGCTCCTTCATATACACACAGCTTCCATCCCGGCTTTTCAATGTAACCTCGTAAACCGAATCATTGTCTGCCCCAAGCGGATTCCGCCACTGCATGACAAAATGATTGAAGCTTCCGTGAAGAGTCAGATCCTGGATCAGCGTTTCTCCATCCTTTACCTCATATGGCTCATTGGCCATGATCTGGACAGCCGCTGTCCGGGACTGTTCAACCGGTGTCACGGTAAATGTCCGGTAACGGCAGACACTCCAGATACCCAGCAAAAGAGCCACTCCAAGGCTTCCATACATAAGCCCCTGTGATATCTTTTTTTCCGTCAACTCCGAAACCGCCTCTTTTTTCAAATCATATGCCGTCTGCATTCCGACAAGTCCCAAAAAGAGCATGATCAGCATAAACGGTACACTGTACTGCTCGGATGCTTCCCAGAGCACATAAAATAAAATAGCTCCAAACAGGGAAACCAGCATAAAAAGAAGCTGTAAAAAACAACCTTTTTCCCAGTCTAACGGATGCAAAAGCTGTTGTATCATCCTGATGCAGGAAATTAAAATTCCAAGCATGATAAACAGATAGTATCCCTGATGCCACAAAACTGTGAAATCCTTGTGATTGCCAAACAGGGCATCGTAAATTCCGCCTGTTCCGTATCCGTCCGCAAGAAAGGTTGTGTATCCGTTCATTCCGTCGCCAAACGTGCGGCAGATCTTTTCCTTTACAAGCCGTGCATAGCCCTGTATCCCCATGTCATGAAGCTTTTGTACCATCCGCTCCCGGACTGCTGCTTTCTTTTCCTCTTTTGTGGCAAAGGATGCTGTATAAGCCTCATCCTCTGCGTTGTGCCCGCCCGGCTCCGTCAGAGACATCATCAGCCAGTGCGTTGTCGGAAATGCCGTATCCGTGGTATCAATTCCAATATAACTGCGCATGGATGTCGACAGTACTCCCACCGTCAGAAGAAACGGCAGCGCTATGATGACTATGCGTCCGGCAATTTTCCTCCGCTCGTTTTTTGTTGTAAAAAATACCATACGATACACTGCACAGATCAGTGCAGCAACGGCAAAAATAATGGCGGTAGCGCGGATTTCATATGCAATCCCCAACAAAATACCCGCCGCGATCCATCGGATCCACACATTCCATGTGTTCCCTTTTATCATTGTTTTCGTTGAGGCGGTCTCTTTATCAATATTTTTAAAAATCAAAACAATAAATCCCATCACAAAGACAAGCGACAGGGTAATGGTGTAATAATAGGATGTTCCGAGATAAAAGAACGGATTGCAGAATAACAGGATCCTTTCGCGGCACAATATGCGCTCTGCTTCCTCTTCTGTTCTTATTCGTTTCCCAAATGCGGAAGCTTTATGAAAGTTCTTTAAAAAAGAGAGTAGCAGCAGGATTGCCAGATCCATCAAAACGGTATTGACCACATTTAATAAAAGCGGTCTTGCCGATACCGGAATCCCCAGCAGATTGGATAACTTTATTAAAAGTGCCGTCAGACATACAAAGGCATTCTGATTGGGATAAACGGAGAGATAGTAAAAGGCTTCATCCGCCACCTTTCCCTGCTCAGCCAGGGATGCGGCAGCACCCAGTACAAATCCGCTGTCCCATTTATAGTAGCTGCGGATATAAAAAAGAAAAAAGCACTGCAGTCCGATAAACAGTAAAAAAAGCACCAGCCTTATCACCCGCATGCCCTTCTTACCGCAATGCCCGGTCAAAAGTCCGGCAGCATAATAGAGCAGGCAGAAAAAAGCCAGTGAAAGCAGCGCCAGAAAGATCCGTTCTGCCTTTCCCGCAAAGGAATACACAAAACCGGCATCCGAATAATAATCAAAAGCATGGATCCATAAAAAAAAGAGAACAGCAAAAAGAACTGCCATAATTGCAATGGCAGATCCTCTTAAACATGTCTGTCCTCTATTCAATCCCAGTTTATTTTTATTTGTGTTCATACATCGTTCTCACATCACGCTTTGGAATGTTCCCCTGCTTTGTCCAGAATGCGGGTATACAGCTCCAGATATTCCTGATAGCGTGCATGTCTGTCATATTCCATGGCGCGCTTTCTACAATCCTGTGTCGAAAAAACCTTCACTCCGTTTACCACATCCTGCACTGCCGCAAGCAGTCTGTCATAAGAAGCACGGTATACCACAATTCCACTGTCTTCGGTAATGGACTCGCCACTGCCTCCGGTCCGGTAGGTAACAACCGGCGTACCGCATGCCAGCGCTTCAAGATTGGTGGTCGGGAAGTTGTCCTCCAGAGTAGCATTGACAAACACCGTTGCTTCCTGGTAAGCCTTTGCTAACTCTTCCTGATTGGCAGTACGGCTTTCCAGGATCATCTTGTCACCAAATTCCTTGGAAAGCTCACGTATCTGCTTTTTGTTGACGCCTATCAGTCTTATCCTGCAGTTATCAGGCAGATCTCTGGCAAGCTTCCGGAAATAATTCAGGCCCTTCCGATGCTCCCACACATTGGCTACACCGAGTACAACCGGATAGGGTGTTTTTTTCTTGATATCCGGATCCTCCGAGGGCTTAAACACATCCAGATTGATGCCGTTGTAAATTACCTCTACCGGATATTCCTTTAAAAACGATTCGGCAAGCTGCCCCTTAAGCCATTGGCTGGGGGTGACGATCGTCATATTTTTCACGCCGCAGAAGGCCTTTCTCTTGCGGTTGTAGGATGCAATGGAATTGTCCTTTAACAGCGCATACGGATATACCTTTGCATGATGGATGCAGTCATGACAGCCGGTCTTCCACTTGTCACAGGCTGCATAGTCATAAAACGCACAATGCCCCGTATATGCCCAGCAGTCATGAAGGGTCCACACTGTGGGGATGTCATGCTTTTTGATATATGCAAACAGCTTTTCCACCTGAATATAAAAGCCATGGATATTTTGCAGATGAATCAGATCCGGTTTGATCGTATCAACCCATTTCAAAAAGGCATCTGTTGTCGCCTCAGAGCCAAAGCCGGCTTCTCCAAGCAGAAAGTTTCTGACCACATGGCGGTAAAAATCACTTTTATTACCGATCATCCTTCCCTTGTATGCGGGATCCCAGGTTCCTCTTCCGATTCCCAAAAAAGCCTCATTGCCGGAGGCCTCAATTTCCTGATACAGATCTGCCGTGATCTTGCCCACGCTTCCGTGATTGAGCACGGTATTTATTAGAAGAATTTTCATTCACTTTATTCCTTTAGAAGTATTTGCCCCTTTTTATTATAATATCTATGATATCCGGTTCAAAAATCTCCGAACTATTTTTACCATCCGGTTCAAAAGCCTTGAATTTTATTTTTGACCTCAATATCTTTATTATGTTACGATATAGGAGTTAAAATTATTATATTCGTACATACTAATGTTTTTGAAGATTGCAAGGGTGCAAAGCACGTCACAGCTCTGTCTGCCACAATCTGTCATAGAAAGGGTACACATATGTTAATAATACAACCAGTCGGCGGTTTGTGCAACCGCATGAGATCTATAAATTCCGCACGCATTCTGGCAAAAAAGCGAGGAGAAAAGCTGCTTGTCATCTGGTTTGTCAATCCGGAGCTCGGCTGTCCTTTTGAACGCATTTTTATGCCGACGGATGAATTCCGTGTCATCAATATCCGTTCCAAATGGAATTTACGGAAAATGTTTTATCAGTTGTCTGCCATGGCTTTCGGCTCTTTTGCCGACAATCAGACGATCCGCCAATATAAAGGCGAAGGACAGCTTGATGAGACCTTTGAAAAATCTCTTAAAAAACTGACCTATATCGCAACCGAAGAGCACTTTTATGAATGTCATGATTATGCGCCCTTTGTTCCTGCCACTGAAATTGCAGACAAGATCCGGCAGAAACAGGCTAAGCTCGGTCCTCACGCAGTCGGTGTGCATATCCGTCGCACGGACAACAAACCGGCGATCGGAAAAAGCTCCACCGATGCCTTCTGCAAATCTATGGAAGAGGCACTTGCACAGGATCCTCAGACCATGTTTTACCTCGCTACCGATGATTTAAGTGAGGAAAAGCTTCTCCGTGAAAAATTTCCGGGTAAGATCATTTCCAACGAAGAACGTGACCTGTCCCGCAACAGCATCGCCGGAATACAGGATGCCATGCTCGATCTGTTCTGCCTTGCTTCCACAACCAAGATTATCGGAAGCTTTTTTTCATCCTTTACGGATATTGCCGCCGACATGCATCAAATACCAAAAATTATAGCCGGAGAATAAT
>Ga0129314_1000289_pt1 | contig 58801 bp, 47 predicted proteins | sample O1111metagenome_FD_94431 | JGI IMG/M metagenome (GOLD analysis project Ga0129314, IMG submission 94431) | Orangutan individual fecal microbial communities from fecal samples from Wisconsin, USA - O1111 metagenome | ecosystem: Host-associated > Mammals > Digestive system > Large intestine > Fecal... | reverse complement strand
TCTCTCGATTCCAGAATTACAGCGCTATTGAGGATGCAGGAGCATTTTGACGGCTACAACAACTCCATAAAGCACATCATGAACGAGAACAAAGCCGGAAGACTGCGCGGAATTCGCGGGCCTTTGTCGTATTTGATTCGTGTAGAGAAAGAGTATATTGTAGCCATCGAAACCTCTCTCGGAGCGGCTCTGCAAAACATAGTAACGGACGACGAGAACGCCGCGAAAGCCTCTATTGAATCGCTCAAGAGAAACAACGCCGGACGTGCTACGTTCTACCCTCTGACTACCATTCGTGCGCAGGAGAGAAGCCGCGATTACTACGGTCTCGAGTCCTCACGCGGATTTGTCGGATGGGCGGACGAGCTTGTTTCATGCGACGAAGAGTACCGCACAGTTGTAAAATCCCTTCTCGCGAGAGTGGTGGTATACGATAACATCGACAACGCCTCAAACGCCGCAAGGTCAAGAGGATGGAAAATACGCGCTGTAACTCTCGACGGTCAGCAGATAAACGCGGGCGGCTCATTCACGGGCGGTCAGACAAAACGTGACAGCGGTATGCTCTCTCGCTCTTCAATGATAGATTCACTCCGCGAAGAACAAGCCGAAGTCGCACATGAGCTTGACGAAATAAAGAAAAAGCTCCGTGAAATACGCGAAAAAGGCACTGTCATATCCGCCGACGTAAAATCGGAAGAAGACAGACGCGGACTGATTGAGGCGCTGATAGGAGCGGAAAGCCGAAACTTCAGCGACGCGGACGGAAAGAGAAAAGCGCTCGCCGAGCTTGTTTCAAATATGGAAAAGGACAAAAAAAGCATATCTGAGACAAGCAAATCAAACGACGACAACCTGCTCTCTCTCCGTGAAATGATGGAAGCGCAGAAAAGCCGCATCGGTGAAATCACGGAAAAGCGCGGTGAGACAGCCGTACTTCGCGGAGAATTGGAGCTTGAAGCCGACGCGAGGGAAGAGAAGATAAACGACACAAGGATACACCTCGCCGAGCTGTCAAGGGATAAGGAAGCGGCGGAAAACTCTCTTGCCGAAACCGAGGAGCGAATCAAAAACTACGCAGGCGAGTACGACAGCCACACAAAATCCGCTTTGGATTACGAAAGCAGCATAAAAGAGCTTGAAGCTGCCGTCGAGGAAAAAACAGCCGCTGCGGATGAGCTTGAAAAACAGATAACTGCTCTGCGCGACAAGCAAAAGAACCTTGACGAAAGCGGAGACAAGATAGACACACAGCTCTCATCGCTCAGACAGACGGAAAAGGAGCAGACCTCGAAGAAGGAGCTTGTGTTCATAGCGCACTCGAAGAACAAAGCGAAGCTCACATCTCTCAAGGAAAGCGAACAGAAGCTCAGCGCGAAGATGTGGGAAGATTACGAGCTGACATACTCCGCCGCAGTGAAGTTCGCCGAGGAAAACGACTGCCACGTGATAGAGGACGGGGAGAGAGGAACATTCCAGAATCTCCAAAACGAGTACAGGAGTAAGATAAAAGCTCTCGGGCACGTCAATGTAGACTCAATCGAGGAATACACGGACGTGAAAAAACGCTACGAGTACATAAAAACTCAGCTCGACGACCTCAGAGCGTCAAGAGAGGACCTGCTTACCATCCTCGGCGGCATAGAGGACGACATGAAGCGCATATTCGTGGAAGCCTTCGCTAAGATAAACAAGTATTTCGGCGAGGTTTTCCGTGAGCTGTTCGGAGGCGGTCACGCGGAGGTAATACTTACAGACCCCGAGAACGCACTTGAATCCGGAATCGAGATAAACGCGGCTCCTCCCGGAAAAACGATAAAGAATCTGAATCTTCTGTCCGGCGGAGAGCAGGCGTTCATAGCGATTGCATTGCTTTTTGCGCTCATCAAGGTAAATCCGTCGCCGTTCTGTATTTTTGACGAAATCGAAGCCGCACTGGACGAGGTAAACGTCACAAGAGTAGGCAGATACGTTAAGAAATACTCGGATGAGATGCAGATAATCATGATATCCCACCGCCGCGGAACGATGGACATTGCCGATACTCTCTACGGCGTCACAATGCAGCAGAGCGGTATCTCAAAGGTGTTCACGCTCGGAGTCGGTGAGGATAACGCGGAGCTCTTAACAACAAAATAAAAAAATAACATAAACGGGGAATACAAATGGGATTTATTGACAAACTTAAAGAAGGACTGATGAAGACCAAGAACGCCGTGTTCGGTCAGGTCAACGAAGTCATAAAGAATTTCCGCAAGGTAGACGAAAGCCTTCTCGAAGAGCTTGAAGAGATAATGATCTGCGCGGACATGGGAACGAATACCACCGAAAAGGTAATCGAAGAGCTGCGCGACAGGATTAAAACCGAAAACATAAAGAACGCGGACGACGTTAAAACCGCGCTTTGCGACATCCTTGTAAAGCAGATAGGCGAAGGAGAAGAATTAAATCTCTCGACAACGCCTTCCGTCATCCTTGTAATCGGAGTAAACGGAGTGGGAAAGACCACATCTATCGGAAAAATCGCGAACAACCTGAGAAAAGAAGGCAAAAAGGTCATCGTAGCGGCGGCGGATACGTTCCGTGCGGCAGCGATAGATCAGCTTGCGGTGTGGTGCGACAGAGCGGGAGTTGAGCTTATCAGGCAGAACGAAGGTGCGGACCCTGCATCCGTTGTGTATGACGCCATCGCAGCCGCAAATAAGCAGAGAGCCGACGTTCTCATTATCGACACTGCCGGACGTCTCCACAACAAGAGCAACCTTATGAACGAGCTTGCGAAAATCAACCGCATCATAACAAGAGAACTGCCCGACGCCGCACGCGAAACTCTTCTTGTCCTCGACTCCACAACAGGACAGAACGCAGTTATTCAGGCAAAAAAGTTCAAGGAGACTGCCGACATTACGGGACTTATTTTAACAAAGCTCGACGGAACAGCAAAAGGCGGCGCGGTATTCTCGATAAAGGACGAGATTGACATTCCCGTGAAGTTCATCGGAGTAGGCGAAAAAATTGACGATATGCAGCCGTTTGACGCGAAAATGTTCGTTGATGCGCTGATGCAGGAGGACGAAAAGGACAAAGACGAAACCGAAAACAACACATCGGAGGAAGAAAACGATGACTGAGATAGTTCTTGCATCGAATAACAGGAAAAAAATAGCTGAGCTTGAAACTTTACTCGAAAAATGTGCGTCTAAAGCCATATCGGTAAAAACACTGCGCGATATCGGATACACTGACGAGATAGTCGAGGACGGCAGCTCATTTGAAGAAAACTCGCTCATCAAAGCAGCGACTCCCGCAAAGCTCGGATATATCGGAATTGCCGACGACTCCGGACTCTGCGTTGACTTCTTAGGCGGTAAGCCCGGCATTTATTCCGCACGGTACTCCGGAGAGGGAGCAAACGACGAGCGTAACCGCGAAAAGCTTCTCCGTGAGCTTGACGGTGTGGCGGAAGAAAACCGCGGCGCGGAGTTTGTCTGCACAGTCTCCCTCGTTCTGCCGGAAAACTCACCTTACGTTATCCCAAAGGAGTGGAGAATATCGTCGGAGCTGGCAGAAAAATCCGGCATTCCCGCTGAGAGAGCGATGGTTGTTCGTGGAATCTGCCGCGGAGTTATCCTCACGGAAGAGCACGGCGACGGAGGCTTCGGATATGACCCGCTGTTCTACTTCCCCGAGTTTGAAGGAACATTCGCGGAGATATCGCAGGAGAAAAAGAACTCCGTATCACACCGCGGACGCGCAATGAGTGAATTTATCGAAAAACTCACCAAAGTATTAGCCTGACAAGGAGAAAAATCCCGAAAATGCTTAACAGTAAACAAAGAGCAAAACTGAAATCCATAGCTTCCGCCGAAAACGCGATATTCCAGATAGGAAAAGGCGGCGTAGGTGAAGCTGCGGTAAAATCAATATACGACGCGCTTGAGGCAAGGGAGCTGGTGAAGATTAGCGTGCTCGACAATTCTGACACAGACCCGAGAGAAGCCGCCGAACAGATAGCGGAGCTGACTTCATCCGAGGTAGTGACGGTTATCGGCAGAAAGATAATCCTTTTTAAAGTCGCGTCAAAGCCCGAGAAGAGAAGCGTCTCCGCACTCATATGACAAAAGAGAGAATCGGACTTTTCGGCGGAACCTTTGCACCCCCTCATAAGGGACATATACACGCTGCCGAGACAATGCTTGAATGCTTATCCCCCGACAGGCTTATCATAATGCCGACCTTCATTCCACCGCATAAGCAGAAAATGAGCCTTGATACACCCGAACAGAGACTTCGTATGTGTAAAGCCGCATTCGGAAATCTCCCGCGCACGGAAATCTCGGACTATGAAATTACAAAAGGCGGGGTAAGCTACACTGCGATAACGCTCGAACACCTGAAAACGGACGGGAACGAGATATGCTTGCTGTGCGGAAGCGATATGTTCCTCTCACTCGAGAATTGGTACCATTCCGCCGATATTTTCGCTATGGCTGACGTTGCGGTAGTTCCGAGGTATTCCGACGACGTGAGCGCGCTGGAAGAAAAAAAGGCTTACTATAAGTCTAAGTATTCGTCCGAGATATTCATAATCGGCAAAGACCCGTATGAAATGTCGTCGACCGAGATACGTGAATCCGTGAAGGAAGGCAGAAACCTCGAAAAATATCTCACGGACGGCGTGATTGATATTATCAAAAGAGAAAAACTCTATTCAAACTGATATGAAAGACAAAATTATACTGAGCAAAGAAAACATAGAAACTCTCGCGGAGCTTGTGAAGCCGTATCTCACCGAGAAAAGATACGAGCACACTCTCTCCGTGAAGCGTGAAGCCGAGCGTCTGGGAGAGATATTCCTGCCGGATGAGGTGAACAGGCTTGCGGCGTCGGCTCTGCTCCACGATATAACCAAAAAAGCAGATGCGAAAAAACAGTTGCAATACTGCAAAGAATTTGGTATAATTATCGGAAAAGACGAATTATATTCACCCGCCGTATTTCACGCGATAACGGGAGCTGAGGTTGCGGGGCGCGACTTTCCCGACTACACGGACGATGAAATTATCTCCGGCGTGAGATGGCATACAACTGGCAGAGACGGCATGACGGTGTTTGAATCTATAATATTCCTCGCGGATTACATAGAGGAAACAAGGACTTTTGACGATTGCGTAGCTGTGAGAAAGTATTTTTACGACCATATTTCATCGTGCGCGGATAAGTTAAAGGTTCTGCGTGAAACGATGGTGTATGCGTTCGACCTTACCGTGAAAGGACTTGTGGACGACGGCGGAATAATAGACGGGCATACGGTTGCGGCAAGGAACTTCTTTATCATCTCCGGAAAGCAAAACCAAGATTAATACCTTCTGAAGTATAATCAGAGGCTTCCTAAACCACTCGAAAGGCTGAATATTAATGCAGAACAATAAAAAAGACGAAGAAGATATCTCCGCGTATTACCCCGACGGCGACGCGGAAAATATGGAAAAAGACGATCTTCAGGAAGAATTCTACAGCAAAAACCAGAAGAAAAAGAACAAAATCAAGAAAAAGAACGCCAGACTAACGAAGTCTCAGGTTGCTCTTATCGCGGTTATCTTTGTCGTTTATACGGCGATAATCTTTACGGCGGCATGGCTGATTTTCTATAAACCCGCTCAGAACACAAACAAAGAGCTTCCGTTTGAGACCGAGCCTGCCGAAACTCATGACGAAGAAAATCCCCCCCTCGACGGAAACAAAACAAACAATACCAAAGACAATAACGCGGTTATAAAAGACGAATATACTGAAAAAGAGGGAGTATACAATATTCTCGTGGTAGGTCACGACAACGAAGCCTCTCTCGCAGACGTTACGATGATAGTTAACGTCAACGAAAAGGACAAGAGCATAACAGTCATGCAGTTCCCGAGAGACACGCTCATCACCGGCGACTACGCTCCCATCACGAATCAGATAAACAATGCGTTCAATACGTTCTTCAATAACGCGTACAGAAGCGGCGACTCCGACCCGTATATGACGGCTGTCAAAAACTACGAGGAAATGCTTGAAAAGAGCCTTTGCATAAACATTCAGTTCTCCGTGCTCATGGGTCTTGACGGCTTCCGCGGAATAGTCGACGCTATGGACGGAGTTGACGTGTATGTTCCCGCAGATATGTACTACTCCGACCCGGAACAGAACCTTTATATAAGCATTCCGGCGGGATATCAGCATCTGAACGGAGCGAACGCCGAGGGATTTGTACGTTTCCGCTCGGGATATGTACAGGCTGACCTCGGTCGAGTAAACGCGCAGAAGATATTCCTCACTGCCATGTTCAATAAAGTCAAGGCGACGGTAAAATCCGCTAACGTTTCGGCATTGACTAACATAGCAAACGAGGTGTTCAAGTGCGTCGATACTGACATGAGCGTGTCTGATATCATTTACTTCGCTAAGCTGTTTTTGAATATCGACCTCTCAAGTATTAATATGATGACGGTTCCCGGAAACATGGCAGGCAGATTCTATGTGGTGAACCGCGCGTCAACGCTCAAAGTGATAAACGAATACTACAATATCTACAACAAGGAAATCAGCGACTCCATCTTCGATAAGAATTACCTCTTCTGCTACACTGATTTGCAGTATATCTCCGACGTTTACTTTGATACCTCCGACTCTATTTTTGACGGAGTTCACAACGCGGAAGACATTGACGATGAGTCGATTTACATTCCCAGAACATAACGAAAAGGATTGGTGAATATATGGATACAGAAACCACAAAGCTGCCTATAGAAGAAAACCTTACCGCGGAAGCACTGAGAGATCCCGAAAAGCTCGCCCAGTTCATCGTGGCAGTCCTCGACTCAAAGAGAGCAAAGGGGATAAAGCTCCTGCACGTTGAAAAGCAGACCGTTATCGCCGACTATTTTGTAGTCTGCACAGGTAACTCCAGAACGCAGATACGCGCGCTTGCGGATGAAGTCGAGTTCAAGCTCTCCCAGTACGGCATCTCTCCCAGTCATACAGAAGGCGCGGATTCGGGAGTATGGGTGCTGCAGGACTTTGACTCCGTCATCGTACACATCTTCACACCCGACGGACGCGATTTCTATAAGCTCGAGAAGCTCTATCAGGATACCACCGAAAAGGATATCACAGAACTGATAACAGAAGACTGATAATAATTAATAAAATATAAGGAAGTCAATCATGAGATACGATTTTGGCAAAATTGAAAAGAAATGGCAGGACAGATGGGACGAAGCCGGAATTTTCAAAGCAACCGACGACTATTCCAAGCCGAAGTTCTACGGACTGGTAGAGTTCCCATATCCGAGCGGAGCGGGAATGCACGTCGGACACATCAAGGCATATTCCGGACTTGAAGTAATATCCCGCAAGAGAAGAATGGAAGGCTACAATGTGCTTTTCCCGATAGGATTTGACGCGTTCGGACTTCCTACCGAGAACTACGCGATAAAAACAAACACTCACCCGAGAATCGTTACCGATAAGAACATCCATAAGTTCACCTCTCAGCTCAAGAGAGTAGGCTTCTCCTTTGACTGGTCGAGAGTAGTCGACACCACCGAAGAGGATTACTATAAGTGGACGCAGTGGATATTCCTCAAAATGTTCGACGCGGGTCTTGTGTTCCGTTCAAAGGCTCTTGTTAACTACTGCCCGCACTGCAAGGTCGTTTTGTCAAATGAGGATTCTCAGGGCGGCAAGTGCGACGTGTGCCACAGCGATATCATCCAGAAGTCAAAGGATGTTTGGTACCTCAGAATCACCGAATACGCCGATAAGCTCCTTGACGGACTCAAAGACGTCGACTACCTCCCGAATATCAAGCTCCAGCAGGAAAACTGGATAGGTCGTTCCGAGGGTGCATTCGTTAATTTCGCGCTCAAAAACTGCGACGAAAAGCTCAGAATCTACACCACAAGATGCGATACAATGTTCGGCGCGACATTTATGGTAATAGCTCCCGAGCATCCGATAATCGAAAAATACCGCGACAGAATCAATAACATCGCCGAGCTTGACGCATACAAGGACGAGTGCGCAAAGAAAACCGAATTCGAGAGAACTCAGCTCACCAAGGATAAAACCGGCGTGAGAATTGACGGTATCGCAGCAATAAACCCCGTAAACGGCAAGGAAATTCCGATATACATCTCGGACTATGTCATGATGGGCTACGGTACAGGCGCGATTATGGCAGTTCCCGCTCACGACGACAGAGACTACGAATTCGCGAAGAAGTTCGGTATTGACATAATCGAAGTCATAAAAGGCGGAGACATTTCAAAGGAAGCATACACCGGCGACGGTCCTATGGTAAACTCCGGCTTCCTTGACGGTATCGCGACAAAGAAAGAAGCCATCGCGAAGATGCTCGAGTTCCTCACAGAAAAAGGTATAGGCGAAAAGGGAATCCAGTACAAGATGAAGGACTGGGCGTTCAACCGTCAGAGATACTGGGGCGAGCCTATTCCGATAGTTCATTGTCCTCACTGCGGCATGGTTGGAGTTCCGTATGACCAGCTCCCGCTCAAACTCCCCGATGTAGAAAACTTTGAACCCGGTGAAGGCGGAGAAAGCCCGCTCGCTAAGATAGATTCGTTCGTCAACTGCAAATGCCCGAAGTGCGGAGGAGACGCAAAGCGTGAAACCGATACTATGCCTCAGTGGGCAGGATCATCATGGTATTTCATCCGTTACTGCGACCCGCACAACGACAAAGCTCTCGCGTCCGATGAAGCTATGAAGTATTGGCTTCCCGTAGACTGGTACAACGGAGGCATGGAGCATGTTACCCGCCACCTCATCTATTCCAGATTCTGGTATCGCTTCCTCTATGATATAGGCGTAGTTCCCACAAAAGAGCCTTACGCAAAACGTACCGCACAGGGTCTTATCCTCGGTCCCGACGGCGAAAAGATGAGTAAATCCAAAGGAAATGTCGTTGACCCGAACGATGTTGTCGATGAATACGGCGCGGATGTTTTGAGAGTATATACGCTCTTCATGGGCGACTATACCTCCTCAGCTCCGTGGAACGAAAACAGCGTTAAGGGATGCAAGAGGTTCCTCGACAGAGTGGCGGCTCTTACCGATATGATATCAGGCGAGAAGTCCGATAAGCTTGAGGTTTCGTTCCATAAGACGATAAAGAAAGTCACCTCCGATATCGAGGACATGAAGTTCAATACCGCTATCGCCGCAATGATGTCGCTCCTGAACGATATCTACGACAACGGTTCGCTCACCAAGGAACAGCTCGTTGACTTCATTTCAATCCTCTGCCCGTTCGCTCCTCATATCTGCGAGGAAATGTGGGAAACCATCGGCGGAAAAGGCTTCCTTTCAACTCACGAGTGGCCTAAGTTCGATGAAGAAAAGACGAAGGACAACGAAATCGAGATAGCCGTTCAGATCTGCGGTAAGCTCAAGGGAACGATAACCATCACTCCCGACACCACAAAGGAAGAAGCCCTCGCTCTCGCACTTGCGGATGAAAAGATAAAGTCGCTCCTTGACGGCAAGACAGTAGTAAAAGAAATTTATATCCCCGGAAAAATAGTCAACATCGTGGCGAAGTAATATGGGAAACCTCTGATTTATTCAGAATATCATCAGAAAAATTTGTCGTAATAAAAATAATTTGTGATTTTGTCTTGACAACGGAGATTAAATACTGTATAATAGTAGAGGGTAAAATATAAATTATTTACCTTTGCCGAAAGCGAAGGGAGGGAATAGAGAAAGATGGCAGAAATCAGAGTTAAAGAGAATGAATCGCTTGACAGTGCTCTTCGTCGTTTCAAGAGACAGTGCCAGCGTTCAGGCATCCAGGCCGAGCTTCGCAAGAGAGAATGCTACGAGAAGCCCAGCGTAAAGAGAAAGAAGAAGTCCGAAGCTGCAAGAAAGCGTAAGTACAAGTAATTCTTTCCTTGAACTATACAGATTAAGGGTCAGTCGCAAAAACGATTGGCTCTTTTTGTCATGTTTTTACTAAAACCGTATTGACAAGCGAGATAATTATTGTTATAATAACGGCAGAATCAGTGTTCGTTTAAAAATACATATATAAGGAGAACAAACATGGCAAAAATCAAAGCGGCTTTCATCGGATGCGGCGGACGTAACGGCGTGCATCTCGATAAGTGCATGGACATGGGCGACGTAGAATTTGTCGGCTTCTGCGATGTAGTAGAAGAAAAGGCATATTCATACGCTGCAAGAACAAAGACAGATCCCGAAGGAAAGATTTTCAGAAACTATAAGGATCTTCTCGCAAACACAAATCCCGAAGTTATCTTTATCGCAGTTCCTCCGCATCAGCACGGCGAAATCGAACCCGCTGTAATCGAGAGAGGCATCCCGTTCCTCGTAGAAAAGCCTATCGCGCTTGATATGAAGACGGCTGAATCCATCGGCGAAATGATAAAGAAAAAGGACCTCATCACGGCTACCGGCTTCCAGGACAGATACCAGAACCTCACCCAGATAATGAAGGACTACATCAAGGATAAAGAAGTAGGTCTTGTTTCCGGCGCATGGTTCGGCGGCATCCCCGGTGTTGAATGGTGGAGACGTATGGAAACCTCCGGCGGTCAGGTTGTTGAACAGAACATCCACATCTTTGACCAGGCTCGTTTCCTCTTCGGCGAACCCCTTTACGTAAACTGCGCAGGCGCAAGAGGTATCGTTGACGGCGACGCTTACGGTGTTCCCGGATACAACGTACACGACTACTCCTCCGCTGTTATCAAGTTCAAGAGCGGCGTTGTTGCCAACATCTTCACAGGATGCTACGTTCAGGCAGGCGGCGGAATGCAGAGCGGTATGAATATCTACTGCAAGGACGCTACACTTGAATATGCTCTCCGCAGCTGGCTCAAGATTCGCGACATAAACGGCGAAAAGTTCTATGAGAGAGGCGAAGAACAGACCGGTATCATGGACAGAATCTTCATCAACGCAGTTCGTACAGGCGACAGATCACAGATTCTTGCCGACTACGACAACGCTATAAAGTCTCTCAGACTCTGCCTCGCTTGCAACGAATCCATCGAAACAGGCAAGACAATATTCCTCGCGTAATAAGGATACACGACCCGATTTGCGGAAATTCCCGTGAGTCGGGTTCTTTTTTCTGTAAAATTAAAAAAAGTTTTACAAGGACGTAACGCGGGTATATAATATAGAAGATAAAATTAAAAATAGACTTGTGTGTTTCGGAGGACGATGCGCATGAAAAAACTGCTTCTTATAATAAATCCCGTTACCGCGAGAGCAACCGTAACTCCGTATCTCATTGATGTAATAGATACGTTTGAAAAAGGCGGCTATGCGGTCGATGTCCATATAACCAAAAAGAAAAATGACGCTTGCGAGCTTATAACAGCTGTCGGCGGCGAATATGATACTGTCGTTTGCGCAGGCGGAGACGGAACGCTGAACGAAACCGTAACCGGAGTAATGCGGCTCGAGAAAAAGCCTTGCGTCGGATACATTCCCGCAGGTACGACTAACGATTTTGCAGGAAGCTGGGGAATACCGAAAAATCCGTTGAACGCGGCAAAGAGTATCGTATCAAGCACGCCTGCAAATACCGACGTGAGCCTGTTCTGCGGAAAGCCTTTCGTGTATGTTGCGGCGTTCGGAATGTTCACCGAGGCTTCATACCAAACTCCGCAGCAGCTGAAGCAAAGTCTCGGCAGAACGGCGTACATCATCGAGGGAATAAAAAGTCTCGCGTCGATAAAGCCGTGGAAGGTCAGAATCGAGCATGACGAAGGTGTTGACGAGGGAGAATTTCTCTACGGAATGATATCGAACACACGCAGAGTCGGCGGCTTTGAACTTAAAATGAAGGACAACATCAGCATTTCAGACGGACTTATGGAGCTGACGCTGATAAAAAATCCGGGAAACCACATGGATAACGCGAAAATGCTCAACGCGGTTCTGGCGCAGGATATTTCAAGCGAGTACATCACGTTCGTCCACACAAAGCACATTAAGTTTGAAACCGCGGAAGAGCTTCCGTGGACCATTGACGGGGAAAGCGGCGGAGTTGTCAAAAACGGTGAGGTTACGATAGCCGAGCACGCGATAAAGCTGTTTTTCTGAGGATAATCTCTTAAATCAGAGGCTTTATAATAAATCTTTTTGACGACCCATTCAATTGCGTAAAACATATTGAAAAGCACGGAAAAATGTGATAAAATATATTATATTATAGTTTTTGAAGGCAAAAAATGAAGAAAGTCATGCTCGTCGGTCTGTGCGGCGGAAGCGGAGCCGGAAAAGGTTATGTCGCCGCCAAATTTCGCGATTACGGAATCCCGTCGATTGATACTGACGCGGTGTATCGGGGGCTTACCTCGGCGGCTGATGAACCCACGGATTGCATGAAAGCTCTGCAGGATTATTTCGGAGACGAAGTGCTGTCGGGAGACAATTCACTGAACCGCGCCGCCATGCGGAATTTGGTGTTCGGGGAGAAAAACCACGCGAACCTCGATATGCTGAACAAAATCTCGCATAAGTTCATTCTCGCCGAGACTAAGAGAATCGCGGAAGAATATGCGGAAAAAGGATTTTGTATCGTACTTATCGACGCTCCGGTTTTGTTTGAGAGCGGATTTGACAAGTTTTGCGAGAAGAATATCTGCGTGACTGCCGACGAAGATACGAGAATCAGAAGAATAACCGAGCGCGACGGTATAAGTCCGGAAGACGCGAAACGACGGATTTTATCCCAGACTCCCGTGAATATAGCGATGGAGAAAGCGGACTACGTTATCACAAACAACGGCGACGACCGGATGCTTGGCATGGAGATAAAAGCCTGCGCGGATGAGCTGAAAGAGCTGTACAAGAGACGGAAAGAAACAATATGAAACTGAAAAATGCCGTTCACAGGAGCTTTGTCATAATAGTGATACTGCTTCTGTCCATCGCGGTGGGATATGTTTATTCACTTCTCGGGCATAGAGCGGACTTGAATAACCACCCGCGAGAATATACAGAATATGTTGAAAAATACGCCGCGGAGTACGGAATTCCCGAATATATCGTGTATGCCGTGATACTTGAGGAAAGCGGATTTCAGAGCAACTGTCTGTCGGAAGACGGAAGAGTAGGACTAATGCAGCTGTCCGACGAGGCGTTTTATAAAATTTCCGACTTGCTCGGAGAAAACAGCGAGTCGGGAATTTTGTACGATCCCGAAACAAACGTAAAATACGGTACATATTATCTTTCGTACCTTTACACCGAGTACAGCCGATGGAAAAACGTGTTTGCGGCTTATCTTACCGGCACAGACGAATACACAGCCTGGATAAGCGACAAAGCAAACACGGACACAAGCGGAAACCTTATTAAAATTCCCGATAAAACCGTGAGCGACAAGATTGACAAAATCGAAGGCAGCGCGGAGCTTTACAAGGAACTTTATTATTGATAAGCCATTAAATGAAAGGAAGAAAATAAAATGAGTGAAAAAACAAAAGGTCAGACACTGAAAGACGAGCTTTTCTATAAAAAGAAGAATGTCTTCGAGGTAAAAACTCCCGAGGAGCTTGCGGCTGCTAAGGAATACGGTAAAAACTACGCCGCTTGGCTTGACAACGTTAAAACAGAGCGCGAGGCAGTTAAAAACTCCATCGTAATGCTCGAGAAAGAAGGTTACCGTGAATACAAGCTCGGCGATAAGATTTCAGTCGGCGATAAGCTCTACCTCAACAACCGCGGCAAGGGTCTGTTCGCGTTCAAGGTAGGTACGGAGAGCATCGAAAACGGCGTAAGAATCTGCGCGGCTCATATCGACTCCCCCAGACTTGACTTAAAGCAGCATCCCCTCTTTGAAAACGACGGCGTAGCTTATTTCAAGACACACTACTACGGCGGTATCAGAAAGTACCAGTGGGCTACAATTCCGCTTGCAATCCACGGCGTTGTAACAAAGGCTGACGGTACTACCGTTGACGTAAAGATCGGCGACGAAGCAGGCGACCCCGTTTTCTGCATTACCGACCTTCTTCCGCACCTCGCTAAGGATCAGAATGCCCGTACACTCGGCTCTGCTTTCACCGGCGAAGGACTTAACGTTATCCTCGGCACATCTCCTTATATTGAGGAAGACGGCAAGGTAACTCCCGCTGACGAAAAGATAAAGCTCAACATCATGATTATGCTCAACGAAAAGTACGGCATTACCGAATCCGACTTTATGAGTGCAGAGCTTTGCATAGTTCCCGCACAGAACACCGTTGACGTCGGTATGGACAGATGGCTCATCGGCTCATACGGTCACGACGACAGAGTTTGCGCATACCCCGCTCTCACAGCGCTCATCGAAACCGCAGATTCCGCACATACCTGCATGGCTGTTCTCGCCGACAAGGAAGAAACAGGAAGCGACGGCGTTACCGGTATGCAGAACTGCCTCCTCTTCGACATCATTGACGAGCTTGCGAAGAACCTCGGCGGCAACACAAACGTCGTTCGTATGAACTCAAAGTGCCTCTCCGCTGACGTAACAGTTTGCTACGACCCGAACTATCCCGAAGTTTCCGAAAGACGCAACTCTTCGCTTCTTCACTGCGGCGTAGGCCTTTCCAAGTACACCGGTTCAGGCGGAAAGGGCGGCACAAACGATGCATCCGCTGAGCTTGTAGGCTTTGTTCGCAAGATATTCGACGATGCAGGCGTAATTTGGCAGACAGCAGAGCTCGGTAAGGTTGACCAGGGCGGCGGCGGAACTGTTGCTAAGTATATCGCAAACCACAATATCGAAACTGTTGACATAGGCGTTCCCGTACTTTCAATGCACGCTCCCTTCGAGCTTATCTCCAAGGCTGACCTTTACGAGGCTCATCGTGCGTTCAGCGCCTTCTGCAAATAATTTTTAAGATATCTCCGGTGTATTTAAGGATTACTGTGAATTAATCGCGTTTTTCTGCCAGACGGAAAATCAGCCTTAAATCAGAGGCTTCCTGACCCATGCACCGGATTATCCTTTTAATAATAACGGATGTATTTATGCTTGATAAACTGAAAGATGCCGAAAACCGATTTGAAAATATAGAATCCGAGCTTGCGAAACCGGAGACTATGCAGGATATGGAACGCTTCACCTCACTCATGAAGGAAAGAGCGAACCTTGCGCCTGTTATCGAAAAATACAGGGAATATAAAAAAGCTCTGAGTGACGCCGATGAAGCTCTCGCTCTGCTTGAAACGGAAAACGACCCGGAGCTGCGCGAAATGGCTGACGAAGAGCTGAAAAATTCCAAAGCCGACGCCGCAAAGTTTGAGGAAGAGCTGAAAATACTGCTCCTTCCGAAAGACCCGATGGACGAGAAAAACGTCATGATCGAGATAAGAGCGGGCGCGGGCGGAGATGAAGCTGCACTGTTCGCGGGAGTTTTGTATCGAATGTACACAATGTACGCCGATATGATGAAATATAAAACCGAAACCGTAAGCATGAACGAAACGGGACTCGGCGGATTCCGCGAAATCACATTCATGATAACGGGAAACGGTGCTTATTCGCGCTTCAAATACGAAAGCGGAGTACACCGTGTGCAGCGTGTTCCCGAAACCGAGTCCTCCGGCAGAATCCATACCTCCACTGCGACGGTTGCGGTTCTTCCCGAGGCTGAGGATGTTGAGGTTGAGATAAACCAAAACGACCTTGAAATCGAAACGATAAAATCAAGCGGCGCAGGCGGTCAGCACGTCAATAAAACCGAGTCCGCGATACGACTTCTCCATAAGCCGACGGGCATCGTCATCGAGTGTCAGGACGAAAGAAGCCAGTTCAAAAACCGCGATAAGGCAATGAAGCTGCTCAGAGCGAAGCTGTACGACATGAAAACCCGCGAGCAGAACGAAAAAATAGCCAGCGAAAGACGCTCACAGGTAGGAACAGGCGACAGAAGCGAGAGAATACGCACCTACAACTATCCGCAGGGACGCGTGACCGACCACAGAATCGGCTTTACCATATACTCTCTCGAGAGTTTCCTAAATGGCAACATCGACGGAATGATAGACGCGCTCGCAACGGCTGACACAGCTGCAAAACTGCAGAACGGAGACTTTTAATTAAGACAATGAAAACGGAATATCTGAAAATAACAGGAACACCATCGGACAACGATATAATCAATAAAGCTGCCGAGGTGATAAAATCCGGTGGTATCGTCGCAATTCCCACGGAGACAGTGTACGGACTTGCCGGAAGCGCTCTTATCGAAAGCTCCGCCGAGAAAATATACATGGCAAAGGGAAGACCCGCCGACAATCCGCTCATCGTGCATATCGCATATCCCGAGGACGCCGAGAAAATAGCTTATCCGACCGAGACATTCTATAAGCTCGCGAAGAAGTTCATGCCCGGTCCGCTCACTGTAATACTGAAAAAGCGCGATATCATACCGAGCACAGTCACAGCCGGACTTGACACAGTGGGAATCCGCTGCCCGTCAAATCCCATCGCACATAAGCTCATCGAGGTGTCCGGTCATCCCATAGCCGCACCGAGCGCAAACCGTTCCGGAATTCCTTCCCCCACAAACGCAGGACACGTGCTTGCCGACATGGACGGAAGAATCGACATGATAATCGACGGCGGGGACTGCGAATTCGGTCTTGAATCCACCGTAATAAAGCTCGACGGCAATGATTGCGTGATACTTCGCCCGGGCGCCGTCACTGCCGATATGCTCGCGGAGGTGTGCGATAAGGTTGTCGTGTCTCCCGCGGTTGTGGAGCCGTCCCTTGCGAACAATATCAAGCCCGAATCCCCCGGAATGAAGTACAAGCATTACGCTCCGAAGGCTGACGTAAACCTTATTGACGCAGATGAAGACGCGTTTGTGAATTACGTCAGGGAGAACGCACACGGAAAATACGGACTTCTCGTGCCTAATGAGGACGCAGGCTACTTCAGCGGCGGCGTTATGCTCCTTCTCGGACCTCGCGGAGACGCAAAGGAAGCATCAAGACGGCTCTTCAGTCTTCTGAGACGCGCGGATGAATTAAATCTTGAAACAGTCTACGCGAAGCTCCCGTCAGCGTCAGGCGAATATCTTGCGTTCTACAACAGAATAGTAAGAGCGGCAGGATGCAAAATAATAAAACTCGGAAAAACTAAAACATATTAAAAAAGGTGTAATTATGTCACTTGTTACAGAAAAAATGAACAGCTACATTGCCGATATTCAGGATAAGCTCATCAAAAAGGGCAGACCCGTGATAGCGGAAATGTTCAGGGCAACATACCTCAACACAATCGACACAACGGTAAAGATGGACGAACACGGCGCGTTTGTTATCACAGGCGATATTCCCGCTATGTGGCTCCGTGACTCTTCCGCTCAGGTGAGACATTATCTTCCGCTCACAAAGGACGACGCAGAAATCAGAGCGCTTGTCGCAAGCCTTGTAAAGAGACAGGCGTACTGCATTACCTGCGACCCTTACGCAAACGCTTTCAACCGCACAGGCGACGAGATAACTCACTGGGGTCTTGTTGATAAAACCGAATACAACAATCCTATGGCATGGGAGCGTAAGTACGAGGTAGACTCACTCTGCTATCCCGTAAACCTCGCGTACCACTTCTGGAAAGCGTCCGAAACCACCGAGCATTTTGACGACAGCTTCAAGAAAGCCTGCGAGAAGATTCTTGACGTGTTTGAAACCGAGCAGTATCACGCCGAAAAGTCAAAGTACCGCTTTGAGAGAACAAACTGCCCGCCGACAGACACACTCTGCAACGAAGGCAAAGGCTCTCCCGTAGCATATACCGGCATGACATGGTCGGGATTCAGACCTAGCGACGACTCATGCACATACCACTACCTTATTCCCTCGGAAATGTTCGCTTCCGTTATCCTCGGATATATGGTTGAAATCGCAAAAGAAGTATACCATGACGAAGCTCTCGCAAACCGTGCGGCAAAGCTCAAATCCGAAATTGACGGCGGTATCGCAAAGTACGCTATATATAACCATCCCGAATTCGGCAAGATTTATGCATACGAAACTGACGGTCTCGGCAACTATAACTTAATGGACGACGCGAACGTACCGAGCCTTCTCTCGCTTCCTTACCTCGGATACTGCAAGGCTGACGACGAGATTTACAAGAACACAAGAAAGTTCATCCTCTCTCCCGCAAATCCGTACTACTTTGAAGGAAAAGCCGCAAAGGGTATCGGAAGCCCGCACACACCGAAGGAATATATCTGGCACGTATCTCTCGCAATGCAGGGACTTACCTCCGAGAGCGACGACGAGATAAACTACCTCCTCGACCTGTTTGAAACCACAACGGCAGGAACCGGACTCATGCACGAAGGCTTCCACGTTGACGATCCCGATAAGTTCACACGTTCATGGTTCGCATGGGCAAATTCCATTTTCGCGGAGTTTGTAATCCACGCAGCCGAAAGATAATTAAATGTTAAGCAGCCGTAGACGTAAACTATAGCTGCTTGATTTATGTAAGACGAATGTGGCATATAATATAAATATTAACGAAAGAAAAATAGAAAATGCCGAGAAAAAAGAACACCGCAGCGGAAGAAAAAATGAAATCCCCTGCAATAATCAGCGACCAGCCTATAGTTGACACAATCGAAAAAAACTATATGCCGTATGCAATGAGCGTTATTGTTTCGCGAGCAATACCGGAGATAGACGGATTCAAGCCATCCCACCGAAAGCTCCTCTACACCATGTATAAGCTCGGACTCATGACCGGAAACCGTATGAAGAGCGCAACCGTAGCCGGACGAACAATGGCTCTGAACCCGCACGGTGACGCCGGAATTTACGATACTCTTGTGCGTCTGACGCGTGACAACGAATCGCTTCTCCATCCGTTCATTGACTCCAAAGGCTCGTTCGGTAAGCACTACAGCGGAGACGCGGCGGCAGCACCCAGATATACCGAGGTCAAGCTCGAGCCGTTCTGCGCGGAAATATTCGGCGGAATTGATAAAAACGCTGTCGATATGGTTCCGAACTACGACAACACCATGCTCGAACCTGCGCTCCTGCCGACATCGTTCCCGAATATCCTCGTCTCTCCGAACATGGGTATCGCGGTAGGACTTCAGTCGCAGATTTGCTCGTTCAATTTGGCGGAAGTTTGCGACGGAACAATAGCTCTGCTCAAAAATCCTAAAACGACGACGGACAAGCTGCTCGATATCATAAAAGCTCCCGATTTTTCCACAGGAGGCGAGCTTATCTACGACCGAGAGCAGTTGAAAAAAATCTACGAAACGGGCGACGGCAGCTTCAAAGTCCGCTCAAAATACACCTACGACGCGAAAAACAGCCTTATCGAGATAACGGAGATACCGTATTCTACATCAATAGACGTGATTCTCAAAAGAGTAACAGATCTGCTGAAGGACGGAAAACTCCGCGAAATATCGGATATCCGAGATGAAATCGACCTCTCCGGCTTTAAGCTGACCATTGACGTGAAGAAGGGAACCGACCCCGACGCGCTTATGGCAAAGCTGTTCCGCACAACCACACTCGAGGACAGCTTCCCGTGCAATTTCAACGTGCTGATTGACGGTACTCCCATGCAGCTCGGCGTCCGCGGAATACTTGAGGAGTGGATAAAGTTCCGCATGAGCTCGGTAAAACGTGAGATGACGTTCGAGCTTGACAAAAAGAAGGAGAAACTGCACCTCTTGAGAGGTCTTGGTAAGATACTCGTCGATATTGACAAAGCGATAAAAATCGTCCGCGAAACCGAAAAAGAATCCGAAGTTGTACCGAGACTTATGGAAGGCTTCTCGATTGACGAGGTTCAGGCTGACTTTATCGCAGAAATTAAACTCCGTCACCTCAACCGCGAGTATATACTTGAGAGAATCCGCGAGATTGAAAGCCTGCAAAAGGAAATAGCGGAGCTTGAGGGAATAATCGCGGACGACGTGAAGCTGAAAGAGGTTATCGCAAAGCAGCTGACCGCCGTCAAGAAAAAGTACGGAATCCCCCGCAAAACAGATATAATCGAAGTAGACGAGAGCGAATACGTCGCTGATGACGATGAAACCGAAAACTACGACGTGTTCCTTGTGCTCACAAAGGAAGGATATTTCAAGAAGATAACCCGCCAGTCAATCATGCGCGCAAATGAGCAGAAAATGAAGGACGGGGACGAGATTCTGAACTGCGAGAACTCAAACAACCTCTCCGAGATAATATTCTTCACGGACAAGGCGCAGGCGTACAAGTGTAAAACCGCGGATCTGGATGTTGTCAAGGCGTCCGCTCTCGGTGAATTCATCGCAGTGAAGCTCGGATTTGAAGACGACGAAAAGCCTGTTATGATGAAGGCGATGAGCGGCTACCCGAAAGAGGACAACTTCATCTTCATCTTCAAAAACGGCAAGGGAGTGAAAATTCCCGTCACCGCATACGAAACAAAGACGAACCGCCGCAAGCTCACAGGTGCGTTCTCGAGCGCTTCTCCGATAGCTGCGGTAATTTACGAGCATGAGCCGCTTGACATCTTCATCGAAAACAGCGCGGGAAAGGGAATTTTAATTAATTCTTCGCTCATTCCGCAGAAAACAACGCGTTCGTCCGCCGGAGTTACCCTATTTAACATGAAGAACGGTCTTGAAGTGACAAACGTGCGCTATGGGGAAGGCATCGACAAGGACTCCGCCGTAAAGTGCAGAAAGAATAAAATTCCCGCGACAGGAGTGGCTGTGAAAAAAGGCGAGCAGCTTGCAATGGAGTAATATATTCCCAAAATGACGGCAAAACAACGGCAAAAATGTAAATTTTCGTTTCTCCGGTGAAAGAGTTTACTAATGTCTATTGAAATTATATTCATGGCAGTGTATAATACAAGTTGTGATAATATGAAAGGCAGCCATCCTTATGAAAAAGAAAAATATAGTTGTCGGCGCGGTGCTGGCATCCCTGGTCGCGGGTCTTGCTTTGACTGCGGCGGCAGCGTATGACAGCTCTTCCGACCCTCTTATAACTCTCAGCTATCTCAGAGACGTGTTCAAGGTAGAACTCATGAATGAGGTTGATGAAGAATTAGCCGGATATACACCGAGCAGCGGAAGCTCATCCGAAACCACACCCGCAGAAACCGAGCCGGAAGCTCCGTCCAATAATACATCCGCATCGCAGACCTATGAGGTTATCGAGCTTACAAACGGAGAAGCGCTGTATGCCGTTAACGCCTGCGAGATAATACTCCGCTCGGGCAGTGCGGTTTGTACGGCTCCCGACGCTAAGCAGGGTATCGCAGACATGACCGACGCATCCGAGATATACAACGGATATTCGCTCAGCAAGAACCACCTTTGCCTTATCCCGCGCGGTGACGGCAGAGGAGTTGTCGCTACATCCGATTCCGTTTACATCATGGTGAGGGGAGACTACACAATTGTCGAAAATTAATGAACACAAAAAACGCACGAAGGAAGAGCGTAAAAAGCTCGCCGTGCGGATACTTGCCATGATACTTGCGGCTCTTATGGTCGGAAGCATGGCTTACTATACGATTTACATACTCGCCTCGTCCGCCGGAGCGGCAGATATTGAGACTGCATCTGTTATTGACACATCCTCGCTCAAGGACGGCGGGGATGTTCTTGTTAGCGCGGGTCTTATGTACGGTGACAATATCACGACGGGATTCCAGTGCGAAACCGACTACGGCTACACTATCGGAGAACAGTATCTCGACGGGGATAAGGATTTTCGCGAATTGTGGGATATTGACGATGAAGTAATTTCATGCACCTCCGACGCGAACCTTTCCAAAACCGACATGACTTTTCTCATCACGGACGACGAAAGAGACTGCGCTATAGGCGGGTACCATATTGAGGTAAGCTGCTCCGGATATGACCGAGACGAGCTTGAAACGCTTATCGACGACACCTCGCGCGACGTTGAAAGACTTGGACTTTATACGATTCCTTCGTATATTTATTCCGACTACACGCTGAGAATCGGTTCATTTTCAAGCCGCAGGGACGCCGAGGAATATCTCTCCGACATCGAGGATATCTTCCCGCGTAATGACGTTTATGTTGCCTCGCCGACCGATACCGCCGTTTCGGTTATCGACCCTTACGACGACGTGATTTTGTTTGAGTACGACTGCGGAGGAGAGAGCGAGCTTGGACTCAAAGCGCACGAGGACAAAAACGGCAACACTTACATAATGACACCCGCTCGGAACGTGTACGACGGAGTTTTCTGCTTCAAAAGATACGATAACGGAGATACGGACGGCGTTTCGCTGATAAATATTCTCCCGCTTGAAGCGTACATCGCCGGAGTTCTGCCTTACGAAACCTCAAATTCGTGGCTTCCGGAAACGCTTAAAGCATTCGCTGTGACGGTGCGCTCGTTTACGCTGACTCATCTGAACAAGCATAAGCAGTACGGCTTCGACCTCTGTACAACGACGGAGTGTCAGGTTTACAAGGGTGCGGGAAGAATCAACGAAAACGTAATGAACGCAGTTCTCGAGACAAAGGGCGACGTTATGACATACGACGGGGATATCGTAAACGCATACTATTCCTCATCAATGGGCGGAGTCACAGTCAGTGCAAAGGACGCGTGGGGAAGCTCAACCGAATATCCGTACCTTGCCGCCGTTGAAACTCCGTGGGAGAACTATATGGTACACAACAACGGCTTCTGGATAAACGAAGTGTCGCCCGAAGAGCTTCTCGAAAGACTGCATAAAGCCGGTTACGAAGAGCTTGAAGACGCAGTGGAGGACGTTGAGATAGTTCAGCTTGCCACAAACTCCACCTATGTCAAAACTCTCCGCGTCACAGATATTCACGGCACGAGCGTTGACATTAACACTACCGATAAAGTCAGAACCTCTCTCACGCCGTATGTAAAAAGCGCGAACTTTGTCGTCGGAAAAGGCGAGGTCGAATACACCGAAGACGTTATCATTGACTATGTTGCGCCGGATTACGACAAAAGCTCCGATTACGATATAGACTACGGCTATACGAACATCGACGACTGCTATGTAATGACGGCAAATTCGGTGGATACAAACGATCGTGGAACTGCGGTAGTGCTCACATCAAACGACAAGGTCATCTACAACCGTAAGGACGTGTTTGTAATGACGAAACAGAACGCGGCGGCTTTCCTCGGAGATGAGTACAAGAAGTACGCCGAAGAAGACGAATCCGCTGACACACAGCACAGAACCGAAGAGATAGCGGAAAAATCCACAAATGAAGTAAAGCACAAAATCGCCTACGCGGACGACAGCGACAACTTCATCTTTGTCGGAAAGGGATGGGGACACGGCGTCGGAATGAGCCAGTACGGTGCGCTTGACATGGCGGCTCTCGGACGCAGCGCAAACGAAATCCTCGAGGCATACTTCAAGGACATTGAGATAATAAACTACAGAAGATCAAACAATTTTGACTAAAGAAAAAAGGTCGGCGGGAGTAAAATCCTGAACCGACCTTGTTTTTTGTCTTGGCTTAGCCCGCGAGAGCTTCGTCTATTGCTTTGGCAAGCTGATCCGCACATGAGGTTGAGCGAGGTCCGCAGGTGTTTCCACGGAGAATGTCAGCGATTTCACGCGCGTTTTTGCCGTTACATAGCTTGGAGACGGCTTTGAGATTTCCGTTGCAGCCTCCGGTGAATACGATATTTTTGATGATGCCGTCCTCAATTTCAAAGTCGATTTTTGAGGAGCAGGTACCGCTTGTTTTGTAAGAGTATTTCATTTTGCTTTTCCTTTGCTTTTTATATAATCAGGCTTCACGGTCGGTCGCTTTATCCGTTGCCGAGCGGAATACCGTGATATCGGATGAATCTGTGGTAATTGCAATCTCTCCCTGTGAGTTTTCGGAGACGGAGTGCTTGTACGGGCTCATGACTTCCGAGTTGTCGAGAACTATTCTGCCGGAGTTTGTAGTGAGGTCAAGCGAGATGTCGTCAATCTGGCTTATAGTTCCGATGGAGATGGAGCCGCTTTCGGAGGTAATGTCAGCCTTGCCCGCGCATCTGAACTTGTCAGTCGTCAGGTTAAGCTCCTTCGCGTTGATGCCTACGTACTGTATGAGAGCCGTTGAGAGCTTCATGTCGACCTTGTCCGCGGACGTGGCTTTTTCTCCGTAGTTTATACTGAGAGTGGAGGAGGTTCTGAGAACGTCTCCGTTAATTACAGCGTTTTTCGTGGTGATGTTGTAGTCCGTTCCCGTTGTCATACCCGATAGGTTCAGCGTGAGATTGTCTGATTTGATGTCGAATATCTTAATGTCCTTGTCGCTTGTCAGATAAACATTTATGACCTTGTCGCGGCTTTCGTCAACGGTGTTGTTGAAGTTGAAAATGTATCTCATTCCCTTGAAAGAGAAGCCGTTTTCCCAGAATTTCAGCATGGACTTCACATCGGGGATTTCGTCAAAGCTAAGCACACGGTTGGCATTCGAGATGGAATAATAATTCTCTCTGAAGTTTACAAATTCTATGTAAGACTTTTCCTGCCTGCCGTAGATATTCACCTGAACCTTTGAAGCAATAAGCTCGATTTTCGATATTTCGGAATCTGTGAGGTCGACTGTGTAAACCGAATCCGCGCCTCTGTCCTCCGCAAAGAGATATTCTCCGTTCGCCTTTGCCATGTTCTGCGCGATGAAACAGGAAACAAGACCGACGACTACAAGAAGGACTGCTATGACAAGAGAAATTATTGATGCGGGTTTCATAGTCTATAACACTCCCTTCTGACGTTTAAGAACAAATCCTTTAGCTTTCCGCAGACAAATCCCATGAAGTTTCCGACCAGGGTGATGAGCCACGGGAAGAATCTGATGGACAAATTGTAGATGAGAACCGCCACAAACAGCGCAGCTCCGGCAACCATAACGCCCAGCCCTATCTCGTAAATTCCGGCGGCGACGAACGAAAACAGCTGCGTTATGCCGAAAATAATGCCGACGAGCGAAATACCTGCGCCTGCCGCAACAACAGCAACAAGAGCGACAACTCCGGCAACGATAAGTCCCGCAAGTCCGACAAATACCGCCGCGAACGCTCCGAAAATGACAGCCGCAAGTCCGAGCGTGATGGGCAGCGTCAAGAACAGTCCCACCCAGAATATGAGCATACCCTTTGTTGACGGCGTGTTCTCCGGAGAATACTCAAAGTAGCTGTCTTCTTCGGCTTTCGGCTGAGGTCGCTGTCTGGGAGCTTGTCGTGCCTGCGGCTTCACTACCACCTCTTTTGCCTCATGCCTGTCTGACGGGGTGGCAACGGGGGGGATTTGTTCGGCGGCAGGGGGCGGGTTTTGCTGCTGAGAGCTTCTTCCCTTTGACAGAATGACGGAAATGCTGTCGGCAAGCTGCTGAACTTCTTCGTAAGAACGGATTGCGTTTATTTCAGACAAATCGTCATTTGTAAAAGAACGGCTCAGATTAGAAACGTGCTTTGCCGCGGTTTCCTCAGGAATCCCTCTTTCGACAAGAGCCTTTTTCAGCTCATGCATAAAGATGTTTAATTCCATTATCTCACCTCTCTTTTTATGTAGTTAGTGTAGATTTTTGAACTATCTTATGATATAATAACGGGTAGCTGATTACAGATTCAAATTGCAAAAAATAGTATCACCTATATTCTATCAAAAAACGGAGTAATAATCAATATGCGAATGAGAAAAAAACGCCACGGAAATGAAAGACTTCTCGCGCTGTCCTCACTTTTGTACCCATTTTCGACAGAAGAGTGGATTTCTCCCGAGAAAGTTTTCGCTGACGAGGCGCCTTTATATCTTGAAGTGGGCTGCGGCAAGGGAGAATTCATTACAATGCTATCCGCGCGCGAGACCGAGAAGAACTATATCGCACTCGAGAGAATATCCGACGTTGCGGTGTGTGCGATAGAGAAGTACGCGAAGAGCCGTGATCTCGGTAAGCTCGGTGCGAACGGCGGCTGGCTGACTCCCGAGGGAAAGCTGTACAAAAACGGCGAAGTATGCGAAATTCCACTCGAAAAGCGCGGCAATGTCCGTTTTATCGTAGGAGAAGCGGCTGATGTGGTTTCCGCAATGCCCGACAACTCACTCTCCGGAATCATAGCAAACTTCAGCGACCCGTGGGCAAGAAAGTGCAATTACGAAAAGAGAAGACTGACCCATCCCGCCCTCCTTGTGAATTACAAAAGAGTGTTAAAAAGCGACGGTGTGTTCTCGTTCAAGACGGACAACGACACGCTTTTCGACTATACCCTCGAGGTTCTTCCCGAAAGCGGATTTGAGATAACCTACACCACGCGAGATTTGCACAATTCCGACAGAAACGAAGGCAATATCGTAACCGAATACGAGCGCAGCTTCACAGAAAAAGGCGTGCCGATAAAGATGCTTGAAGCAAGACCGATAAAATAAGTCGAAAAAAGAAAAAACACTTGACAGAGAATCCCGCAAGTGATATAATAACAATATTGAGCACGCGTAAATATACACATACCAATACAACAAAATTATATCACACAACAAACGCGTTGTCAATAGAATCACATAAACTTTTTTGTAAATTTTATTCAGGAAGTGAAACAACATAATGAATGGACTGATATCACTTGAGAATATGTCGCTCAGACCGGTGTCAAAGGAAATACTGGAGCTTAACGAAGTTTCGTCAAAATACGGTCTTGTCCTGACTGAAGAGGAAGCACGTGAGCTTTCCGATACGAGAAACAAATCCATCGTCGAGAACGACCGCGTTGAGATAGGTACGGGAGCTGTCACAAAGATAATCGAGCGCTTTTGCACGTCAAGATATATCACAAAAGAAAACTACACTTATCTCCTGAACGAGCTGACATATCTGTTCTACTACATTAAAACCGAAACTGACGACAAAATCAGCGACAACGAGCTTATAGACGAGCTTTTTGAAAGATTTGAGCTGTACTGCCGCGGAAGCGTTGATACCCTCATAGGCAGGGAAGTCGAGAGGATAATCCGCAAGGTCAACAGCGGAGAAAACTATGCTAAGTGGTTTGCCGACAGAGATGAGCTCAATCTAAAACCCGGCGTAGGTCAGCGTGAAACTCCTGACAACTACGTGCGCGAGGAATACGGCGACGACTACTTTGACGGTGTTGAGAGCGACGGACCCGCGGATCACGACCTTTACGAAGACGACTTTGACGAAGAGGACACGGAGATAGACGAGCTTGACGCGTTTGACGAGTTCCTTGACAGCGAAGCCGTGATGCAGAAGGAAGACAATCCCAATCCCGACGCCGCGAAGGAAGACATGGACGATGACGAGGAGGAAGACGATGAATGATATAACATCCTACAGCGGACTGAATCCGGCGAATCTCGACCGCTCCGACTATATGAACACCCTCGCCGCAGAGGCTCTCAGAGCAGGCTTGATAAATGAAAGCGACATTGACAGAATCAGAAGCGACCTCATGACAGCCCTCGCCGAGGTTATCGGATACTATACGAAAAACGAATCCTCTTCCGTTATGGCTGACACCGCAAACGAGCTGTCGGAGTCAATGGTGTATAATATCGACACGTATCTGCTCTCGCTGAAAGACGACAAACGCGCACTTGACACACTGCTTGACAGAAGAATGTCCGAGCTGTACGGTAAAGGATACGCCATAAACTCGGAATACTATAAGCAGGCTAAAATACTCTTCGGCAGAGCGAGATTTTCACGCCTCAAAAACGGAAGCGCGGAGTACAACAAGACGCTCGACAAGTATTTCAGATACTACCTCATGAACTATTCGCCGAAATTCACCGCGCATAATAAGATTTATCTCTCGCTGAGCGAATACGACCTCTCCGGCGTGTACCATATAAACGAAGCCGTGGAGGTGCTGAAAAGGATATGCGAGATAAACCGCGGACCGAAGGCTGACGTTATAATCGACACTCCCACCGCAGAAACAGAAGCGCAAGACAATTGAGTACGGTCATAGTTCCGAGAAGCGCGTCAGCCCCCATCCACATAAGCTCCGATGAGACGACAGAGCCTATGACGGTACACACAACCGAGAGGATATAGTAGAGCACTCTCCACTTTTTCTTCTGTGAGAGATAACCGATGGCGACTGTGCCGTAGTATATCTGCGCGATTATCGTAGCATACGCGAACAGTATTATAGATACCGACAAAATTTCTCTGAATCCGCCGATCATACCGAACGCGCTTAAGGTGACACTCGCCGCATCGGATGAGGTGTTCCACGGGATGAGAGAGTATTTCTTGTCCGCTATGAGCATCACAAGAGCCGTCAGCGTGCATAGAACCGGCGTATCGAAGACGACCTCTGCTATGCCAAGACGACCCTGTGCGCTCGGAGATTCCGTTTCAGCCGATGCGTGAGCCGTGGGAGATGTTCCGCAACCCGCTTCGTTTGAGAAAATGCCGCGCATGATACCGTACCTCACCGCGTCCCGCATACAAAATCCCGCCGCTCCTCCGAGTACCGCACGGTAAGAGAAAGCGGACGAAAAAATATCGCAGAACACCTCTCCTGCAAGTGAAAGATTTGAGAAGATAACATAAGCCGTAATCACTATGTAAACTCCCGCGAGCGGTGGGATGAGATAAGCCGTTATCCTCTCAATGCGCCGCGTGCCGAATATTATCGAAAGCAGCACGAGGACTGCAAGTATTGCTCCCGTAACAATCCTGTGCTTAGGAGAGAGGGCAGAGGAAGCCGCGCTTGACTGAACGATGTTCCCCGTGACAAGTGAGTTTGCGATGCAGAGAACAGCAAAAACGCTCCCGAAGAACGCCGAGGCTCTCCCTCCGAAACGCTTTGACAACCCATCCCTGATATAGTACATAGCACCGCCGAAGAATCCGTATCTGTCACGCTGTCTGTACAGTACCGACAGATAGACTTCGGCGTATTTTATTATAATAACGATAACCGAGCCTGCCCACATCCAGAAAACCGCTCCCGGACCGCCTGAGATGAGCGCGGATGTTACCCCCGTAATGTTCCCGACGCCGAGAGTTCCCGCAAGAGCCAAGGTGAGAGCGCGGACAGGTGAGTTTTTCGCGAAGAATCCGATGTGAGCAGTGGTCTTCTCCTGCTTTTTCTCCCTCTTTGTCGAGAACATGAGAACTGCCGCGGTGAAGATAAGCATAAACGGAGTTACGGTAGAACCGAGCATATCTGCGGCGGCACGTAAAAACGACATGGCATTCTCCCGATGAATGATTTTGATTAAGTATATTCCCGTGTGAAAAAATGATTCATCTAAAAACAAAATCAAGCCGCGGCGGGATTTCATGTGTTATGTCCGTTTACATACCGGCGTGAATATGATATAATAATTATTGTAACCAAATGCGAACTCATAATAAGCGAGGTCATATTATGTATGAGATAACAGAAAAAACTATACTGAATCCTACAGTAATCAAAATGAATATAAAAGCGCCGCTTGTCGCGAAGAAAGCTCAGGCGGGACAGTTTATCATTCTGCGTGTCGACAGCGAGGGTGAGAGAATTCCGCTCACAGTAGCCGACTACGACAGAGAAGCGGGAACCGTAACGATAATTTTCCAAAAGGTCGGCGCGACAACCGATAAACTCGCGGAGCTGAACGAAGGAGACTATATTTCCGATTTTGCGGGACCTCTCGGCAGAGCAACAAACGTAGAAGGACTTAAAAAAGTTGCGGTAGTCGGCGGCGGTGTCGGCTGTGCGATAGCTTATCCCGTTGCAAAGAAGCTGCATGAAAACGGATGCGAGGTTCACTCCATCGTAGGCTTCAGAAACCGCGAGCTTGTTATCCTTGAAGATGAATTCAAGACTGTGTCGGACAAATTTGTGATGATGACGGACGACGGTTCATATGGGGAAAAGGGACTTGTGACAAATGCCCTTGAAAAACTTATAGAATCCGGTGAGAAGTACGACGAGGTCATAGCGATAGGTCCCGTTATCATGATGAAATTTGTCGCCGCGCTCACGAAGAAATACGGCATAAAAACTGTCGTCAGCATGAACCCCATTATGATAGACGGAACGGGAATGTGCGGCGGATGCAGACTCACTGTCGGAGGAAAAACAAAGTTCGCGTGTGTAGACGGACCGGAGTTTGACGGACATGAAGTAGACTTTGACGAAGCACTGAAGCGCGGCTCGATGTACAGAGAATTTGAAAAGCACGCGCGTGAAGAACACTGCAATCTCTTGAAGCAGCAGGCGAATAACTGAGGAGAATATGATATGCCTAATATGTCACTGAAAAAGAACGAAATGCCCACGCAGGAGCCGGAAATACGCGCGAAAAACTACAAAGAGGTTGCTCTCGGATACAGCGAAAAAGCAGCTCTCGATGAAGCGGCGCGTTGCCTGAACTGCAAAAATATGCCGTGCGTATCCGGATGTCCCGTGAATATCGAAATACCGCACTTCATCAAAAAGATAACCGAAAGCGATTACGAGGGTGCGTATAAAATCATAGCGAAATCAAGCTCGCTCGCGGCAGTCTGCGGAAGAGTATGTCCACAGGAGTCACAGTGCGAGTCAAAATGCGTCAGAGGAGTTAAGGGAGAACCCGTCGGAATCGGCAGACTTGAACGCTTTGTCGCGGATATGCACAACGAAAACTGCACCGAACAGCCTGCACAGCCAGAGAAGAACGGACACAAGGTTGCAGTAATAGGCTCAGGACCTTCAGGACTTACTTGTGCGGGAGATCTCGCTAAGCTCGGATACGATGTAACAGTATTTGAAGCTCTCCATACAGCGGGCGGTGTGCTTGTATACGGCATTCCCGAATTCAGACTTCCGAAAGCCATAGTTGCGAAGGAAATAGACAATCTGCGTGCGCTCGGGGTAAAAATAGAGACAAACGTAATAATCGGCAAGACGATATCAGTCGATGAGCTTCTTGAGGATGGATTTGAAGCGGTTTTCATCGGCACAGGCGCCGGTCTTCCAAACTTCATGAATATCCCCGGAGAAAACCTGTCGGGCGTTTATTCCGCGAACGAATTCCTCACAAGAATCAACCTCATGAAAGCGTACAAGGACGACTCCGCGACGCCCGTTCTTCACGCGAAAAATGTGGCGGTTGTAGGAGGCGGCAACGTTGCAATGGATGCCGCAAGATGTGCAAAACGTCTTGGCGCGGAGAACGTCTACATAGTATACCGCAGAGGTGAGAGCGAGCTTCCCGCAAGAGCCGAGGAAATAGAGCACGCAAAGGAAGAGGGAATAGAGTTCAGACTTCTCTCGAATCCTACTTCCATTGAGGGAGACGAAAACGGACACGCCGCGAAAGTCGTATGTCAGAAGATGGAGCTTGGTGAACCTGATGCAAGCGGAAGACGCCGGCCAGTACCGATAGAAGGAGCAGACTTTGTGCTTGACGCGGACTGCGTGATAATCGCGATAGGCACAAGTCCGAACCCGCTTATAAAATCCACAACGGACGGTCTTGAAGTCTCAAAGAGGGGCGGAATTGTAACGGATGAAGACGGACTTACCTCACGAGAAGGAGTTTACGCCGGAGGAGACGCCGTTACGGGTTCTGCAACGGTAATCCTCGCGATGGGAGCCGGAAAGAAAGCCGCCACAGCTATAGACAAATACATTAAGTCAAAAGAGAATTAAAAAAACAAAACGCACGGAACTTTTTCCATGTTTTCTCAGTCTATTATGTCATATTGATAATAGTACAGAGGGAATAATGAAAATAGTAAGACGTGCGTTTTCTGTTTTAGTGATAGCCTGCATGACATTTTTTCTGACGTGCGTGCTTGCTTTCTACATACTGATAGTCGCGGGTGCAAGTCCGAGCCTGCAAACGATATGGATATGCTCTGCGATGAGGACGATGTCGCATAAATATCTCGCGACCATGTTTTTCTCCGACGAATATATCGACAGTATCATGAAGGCGAACGAGATCGACGACAGCGGATACGACTCCGAGATTCTGTCGTTCAATAAAAAGTCAGAGACGGAAACTGAAACAGAACCCGAAACCGAAACGGAAGCGGAGACTGAAACCGAGACTGAAACCGAGACTGAAACCGAGACTGAAACCGAAGTCGAGACTGAAACTGAACCCGAATCCGAAACGGAAACAGAAACTGAGACAGAGACTGAAAAGGAAACCGAGACAAGCAAGCCAAACAGGTACGCGTATAGTCAGGAGACAGATCCGGTGACTGAGCTTGAGGAAGGGGAGCACGACTACATTGGCGAAGGTTACTCCATGCTTGAGGACGGGCTATACGTGAAAGAAGTGTCCGGAAGTACGTGGAGAGGATACGTCATGCTCGTGGAAGACCCGCTCAGAGTGAAGCTCGTCGACACCTCCCAACAGTACACCTGTGGCGAGAACGTCATGACTATGGTGAAAAACGCCGGAGCTGTCGCGGGAATAAACGGGGGCGGTTTCCAAGACGGCGCGAACTACGACTCAAACGGAGGAATGCCTGCGGGACTGCTCATTGAGGACAGAAAGGTCGTATATCCGTATGTAATTGATGACACCGTCTACAACATGATAGGCATAAACGATGAAGGCGCGATGGTGCTCAGACACTGCACGGCAGATTGGGCGCTGGAAAACAACATCGTAAGCGCGGTATCGTTTTCCCCATTCCTTGTGGTAAACGGCGAGGGACTTATCAAAAACGGCACTGGCGGATGGGGAATTGCGCCGAGAACCGCCATAGGACAGCGCAAGACGGGAGAATTTCTTCTTCTCGTTATCGACGGACGACAGCCAGACTGGAGCATCGGATGTGATCTTGACGTTTTGCAGGAGGTCATGCTCGCCGAGGACGCATACAATGCCGCAATGCTCGACGGAGGAAGCTCCACTGCTATGGTGTACAGCGGCGAATACATAAACCGCCCGAGCCTTGGTCACGAGAGATGGATAAACAACTGCTTTGCCGTAATGCCGAAGAACAAATGACGGAGGAAAATATGACTATTGAAACAGAGCGGCTTGTGCTGCGCGAAATGAACTATGACGACTATGACGCTGTATATAATTTCCTCGCGGATTCCGACATAATGCAGCACTATCCGTACACATTTGACGAAAAGCGTGTGAAAAACTGGATAACGCGGAACATTGAGAGATACAGAACGTTCGGCTTCGGCTTGTGGGCGGTGGTGCTCAAGGAAAGCGGAGAGGTCATAGGCGACTGCGGACTGACAATGCAGATGATAAACGGCGTGATAAGACCTGAGATAGGATATCACATAGCAAAAGCTCATCAGCGGAAGGGATACGCAAAGGAAGCGGCAAGGGCGTGCATAGACTGGACATTTGACAACACGCCGTTTGGAGAAGTGTATTCCTACATGAAGAAAGCGAACACCGCATCCTCAGCTACAGCTAAGTCAAACGGAATGACCCTCGCGGAAGAATTCACGGACTCCGAGGGAGAAATCAGCGCCGCGTACAAGATAACCAGAGAAGAGAGAATATAAGAAAAAAGAGCTTTCACGTTTTCATCCCATGCCGGTTGAATGCGCAAAGCTCTTTTTTCAGTAAAAAATAAAAAAAGCTAGTGGAGGGATTCGGACCCTCGACCTGCTGATTACGAATCAGCTGCTCTACCCCTGAGCCACACTAGCATTTTTAATTTTGTCAGCTTTTTTATTATACTATAATCTTCCCCCTTTGTCAAGCACTAATCCGAAAAAATGACAGAAAAAAGGTACATACCTTTCGATACATACCTCTTTTGTTTTGTTATTCGTTTGTGCTGTCTTCTGAGTTGTCCGCGCTGTCTTCGTGAGTGTCGCAGCATTCATCGGCAGCTTCTGTTGTTTTAGTCTCTTCCGTGGTTTCTTCGTCGCAGCAGCATCCGCATGTCTCGGCTGTCTCTTCTTCGGTTTCTGTCTCTTCACATCCGCAGCCGCAGGAGCATTCGTTTTCATCGCAGCAGCAGTCGTCTTCGCAGGTTTCGGGTTCCGGCTTTTCAATCTTCGCGCCGCAGTGAGGGCAGAAGGAAGCTTCCTCGGATACTTCATTGCCGCAGCCTGCGCAGATAACTACCTTCTTGAGCTTTGCGATTTCCTTCTTTGTGTTTTCGATATCGGCTTTTATCTTGTCAGCCTTCATAATGAGGGAAGCGATATCGGAGGTGTGGTCTGCGCCGGTGCTCTGAGCTTCGTAGAACATATAACCGATTTCTTCAAATACGCTTGAGAGCTTAGCTTCGTTTGTTTTTACGTTGATGCCGAGCCTAGCGATGTTTGTGAGTTCTCCGGTCTTTTTTACGGCTTTGTTTGCAACGTCAGTAGCGTTACGCTTGAATTCTTCAAAAAATGACATGATTAAATTCCTTTCGTATATATAAATGTTGGTTTGCTTTCATGCTCCTATTATACACCCATCCGAAGATAAAGTCAATTAAAAGACAGTAAATTTCCGAACGACAGTATTAGATATTGCGAAATTCGGTTTTAGTATATTTTAATCAAAAAGAGGCACAATATTAATGCGAGATTAAACTGAATAAGGATATATGTTTATGGAAAGCAAGGTTTATAAAAGATACGCTAAAGCAAGGGCGAAAAAATCCCCGCTCATAAAGAACTGCGTCTGCGCGTTTCTCATCGGCGGACTCATCTGCACGGCGGGACAGGCACTTCTGAATCTCTACAAATACCTCGGAATAACTGAGGACAACGCAGGCACGCTGACATCCGTTACGCTGATTTTCATAACCGCACTTCTCACAGGTCTCGGAGTGTTCGACAACATATCAAAGCACGCGGGCGGTGGAACTCTTGTGCCGATAACAGGATTCGCGAACGCTGTTTCCTCATGCGCTGTCGACAACCGTTCTGAGGGGTACATCCTCGGCGTGGGAGCGAAGATATTCACGATAGCCGGTCCCGTTATCCTCTACGGAATATCGGCGGGAGTGGTTTACGGCGTGATATACTGGCTTCTTGGCTTTATATAATGCGCGGTACTTGAAAAATCCTCTTGACTGGGATATAATAATGTCGTATACCAACGTTTGAAAAGAGGACTCTCATGAGAGAAAACTTCAAGATAGGCTTTTTTGATTCCGGAGTCGGCGGTATCTCGGTAATGTCATACGCCAGAGAAGAAATCAAAAACGCCGATTACATATACTATGCCGATACCGACCATGTTCCGTACGGAAAAAAGAAGCCGGAAGAGGTTGTGCGGTACAGTGAGGCGGCTGTAGGATGTCTCGTGGAGCACGGAGCGGACATTGTGGTTGTGGCGTGCAATACAGCGACGAGCATGGCGATAGATACGCTGAGAAAGACCTTTTCCGTTCCGATAATCGGTATGGAGCCGGCAGTAAAACCCGCGTCGGTCAAGCACCACGGAGAGAAGATTCTTGTGTGCGCTACACCACTCACTATAGCCGGAGAGAAGCTGCACCACCTCATTGACGAAAACTACGCGGGATGTGCTTATCCTACACTTGCGGCATTGCCTGAGCTTGTAACTCTCGCGGAAAACGCCGTGTTCGATATCCCGACAGTCACGGCTTATCTGAAAACCGTCATTGACGAGAGCGAAAACTACGCGGCAGTTGTGCTCGGCTGTACCCACTTTGCCTATTTCCGCGACAGCTTCCGCGCACTTCTCGGAGATATTGATATGATAGACGGAACGGAGGGAACTGTGAACCGCCTTAAATATATGATGGAAAAAGAGGGAATATCCCCCGATTCAAATGGAGAAAAAGAAAAGGTCGAGTATTTTATCTCCGGCAGAGGAGTGACTGATCCAAAGACGCTCGAATACTATTCTCTTCTTGAAAAAAGAGCGCAGTACAAATAATATCATCGGTTTTTCAGCAAAAAAACACATAGCCGTTAATCTGTTATAAAATTGATAAATTATAATAACGTCACAAAACAACAGAGGAGACGGAATAATGAAAAATACGAGATATAAGAAGCTGCTCAGCGTGGTTATTGCACTGCTAATGCTTACGTCCTGTGCGACAAACGCTACGAATGCGACAAACACAGAAAGCGATATTGCAACGGAAAACATATCGGTAACCAATACCGAACCCGAAAGCACCGACAGCGAAACAGACGGCGAGTATTATCCCGAAGCTAAATATTCCGACTTTGATTTGAATACATCGGTTTCCGACAGCGCGGTTTACGTCACCTTCAGCGGAAGTCAGGCGGAGACAACGGGAGAGCTTGAAGTCGGAGACGGATACATTAAAATTAAAATAGAAAACGGCGGAGACTACGTTCTTAGTGGGGATTACAGCGGACAGATTATAGTTGAATCCGAGGAAAACGTGCATCTTATCCTCTCCGGAGTTACGGTTTACAACCCCATGTCTCCGATATACGTAAAATCCGCGAAAAACGTGTGCATCACCCTCGCGACAGGAACGGTTAACACGATAAGCGACAGCTCCGAGTATGCATATGAGGACGGAGAGAACGAACCCGCGGCAGCTGTATATTCCAAAGCTGACTTGACGATAAACGGCGACGGTGAGCTTATTGTAAACGCAAACTACGACAAGGGAATTCACTCAAAAGACGACCTCAAAATCATCTCCGGCAAAATCGAAGTGAACTCCGTAGGAGACGCGATAAAAGGTAAGGACTGTCTGCTCATAAAGGACGGAGAGATAAATATAACCACAGGCGTTGACGGGCTTAAATCAAACAACGATACAAACGAAGAAAAGGGATATGTGATAATCGAAGGCGGAAAGATTAACATATCGGCAGGAGACGACGCGGTTCACGCTGAATCATGGCTTATCGTATACGGCGGTGAGATAAACATTACGGAATGCTGCGAAGGACTTGAAGGCAAAAAGGTCGAGATATATGGGGGAGACATAAACATTGTGTCCTCCGACGACTCGATTAACGCAGCCTCCGGCTCATCGGGAGATACAGACTTCACGATTCCCGACAGAGATTTCGATTTCAGCAATTTTAACTCAGAAGACGGACAAACGCCACCCACAAAGCCTGACGGTGAAAACACGGACGGAACAAGACCCGAGATGCCGAGCGGAGATTTCACCTCCGGAGACGGACAGACTCCTCCCGATAAGCCTGACGGAGACAGCACCGGTGATGATTCCACAAGCTCAGGCTTCGGTAAAGGCGGTTTTGGCGGATTCGGAGGCTTCGGCGACGGAAACGGCGGATTCAATGAGCCTGCCGAGGACGGAGTGTACATCAAGATATTCGGCGGTAATATTACACTCAGCGGCGGAAACGACGTTCTTGACTCAAACGGAACTCTTGAAATCACTGGCGGCACTATAACGGTCAATAACCCGAACATGGTAGTCTACGGCGAACCCGACTGCATAATCGACGTTAACGGAACTGCAACGGTAAGTGGCGGTACATTCATCGCATACTCCCGCGGAGCAACATCGGCTTCACAGGTGTTCACCGTACCTTATATCACTTCGTCAGTTACCGAAAGCGGCGCAAGTGTTACGGTGAAAGACGCAAGCGGTCGGACTGTCACAGAAATACCCGGCGCGGAAAAGTGCAGCACTCTCTACATCGCCTCGGATAAGCTCACAAGCGGCGAGACGTATACTGTAACAATAGGAAGCACAACCACTGAGGTAACAGCTCAATAAACATAAAAAATCCTCCGAATGCTCATTTAGATGCAAAACGGAGGATTTATTTTTGCTTACGCGTTTTTCAGAATTTCAACTACAATGTCCCAAAGTCTCGCGAGAGATGAAACCGAGAGAACTTCGTCGGGGGAATGGAGATTCTTCACGTCGGGTCCGATTGAAATCATGTCCATGTCGTCTTTCTTAGCCTTGAGAAGTCCGCATTCAAGTCCGGCGTGGATTCCGATTATCTTCGCGTCGATTCCGAAGAGATTCTTTACCGAGTCAAGGTACAGCTTCTGCATTTCCGAGCCTTCGGTGTAGTCCCATCCGGGGTATCTGTCGGTGTGCTTGACCTCGGAGTTTGTGAGCAGAGCCGCGCATTCGATTATGTTCTGCATGTCGTCCAGTCTCGATTCAACGGAGGAACGGGATGAAACGACAATCTCAAATCCGTTTTCCGCTTTTCTGATAACGGCGAGGTTTGATGAAGTCTCAACAAGTCCGGGGACGCTTCTGCTCATCGTGCGAACTCCTGTGGGGAGAGTCTTTAACAAGGCGATAAGCTCGAGCGAACGGCGGTTTGACATAAACGATTCGCATTTTACGGGAGCGGCTGTCACCTTGAATCCGTTGTCGTCGGAAACAAGCTCACCGCGGATTTTTTCGGCTTCGGTGGTGAGGGCTTTCATGAATGCTTCGTTGTCCTTTACTGCAACAGCGGCATGGCATTCACGGGGAATAGCGTTGTCACGGTTTCCGCCTACGATTTCGGACACACGGATGTCACTGTCCTTTGAAGCTGCATAGAGAAGTCTCGCGATAACCGCAACCGCGCCTTTTCTGCCGAGGTTAACGTCAGCTCCGGAGTGACCGCCGAACAGTCCGCCTACCTCTATCATGACGGAAGAATATCCCTCGGGTAAATCTTCTTTATCAGCGTCAAAGAAAATATGTGATCTCACACCGCCCGCGCATGATACAGTGGCTTCGTATTCGCCCTCGGAGTCAAGGTTCACAAGGCGTGAGGACTTCAGCACTGACGCGTCAAAACCTCTCATGCCGGAAAGTCCCGTTTCCTCTTCGGTAGTGAAAAGGCATTCAAGCTCAGGATGCGGCAGGTCGGAGTCAAGTATCGCAAGCATTATCGCCACTGCCGTACCGTCGTCAGCACCGAGAGTTGTTCCGTTCGCCGTGAGAAGGTCGCCGTTCAAAACAAACTCGATAGGGTCGGTGAGAAAATCATGCTTAACGCCGCGGTTGGCTTCACAAACCATGTCAAGATGTCCCTGAAGCATGAGCGGAGCATGGTTTTCGTATCCGGGAGTGGCTTTAGCTCTTACAAGAACGTTTCCCGCGCCGTCAATTGAAGCTTCGTGTCCGAGAGAAACGGCGGTGGAGCGTACATATTCGGCGGCGGCAGCTTCATTTCCGGAACCGCGCGGAATGTCCGAGATTTTTCTGAAATATTCAAAAACCTTTTTTGGTTCAAGTTCTGCGTATGTCATATATTTTTACCTCCAAAAATCATATCCAGTATGAATTATATCACCGAAATGCCGACAAATCAAGAGGATAGAGCGTCACAAGTAAATTTTTGTCCCTCTGTATTTATTTACTGATGCATTTGTGATATAATTATAATTATAGATTAATATGGAGACTTATATCTATGGGAAAGATTTCTGATTTGATAAAAGGTTTTGCGGCAGGCGGGGAAAAACGGTTTAGCTCTGCTGTGGTCTTGGCTTCCGGAAGCGGAAAAAGATTCGGCGACGACAGAGCGAAGCAGTTTGTTCTCCTTGACGGAATACCCGTGTTTATACGAAGCCTTATGGCGTTTGAGAAAAGCAAAGAAACCGACGAGATTGTTCTTGTGACACGTGAAGCCGATATCGCAGGATGCCGCAATCTTGCAAGTGAGTACGGTATCACAAAAGTCACTCGTGTTGTTGCGGGAGGAGATACACGTCAGGACTCCGCAAGGCTCGGTTTTGAAGCCGTGAATCCTGAATGCGATTTTGTAGCGATACATGACGCCGCGCGATGCCTTGTGACTCCAGAGATGATTGACAAGACCTTTACCGAGGCATACATTGTAGGTGCTGCTGCGTGTGCGGCTCGAGCTACCGATACCATGAAAAAAAGCGACTACGCCGGAAACATTACAGAGACTATTGACAGAGACAACGTGTGGAACGTCCAGACCCCGCAGATATTCATGGCTGAGATGTACCGTGCGGCGGCTTATACTGCGAAGAAGGACTTCGTTTCCGCGACCGACGACTGTATGCTGTGCGAAAGGCTCGGTTTCAAGGTAAGACTTGTTGACTGCGGCAAGACGAACATGAAGATAACATATCCGGAAGACATAGCCGTAGCGAAGGCGATACTCGACTACCGTGCGGCAAACAAAACGGAGGGTGAAATATGAGGATAGGACACGGATACGACGCGCACCGTTTCTGCGAAAACAAGGAGCTTGTGATAGGCGGGGTCAAAATCGAGAGCGAGCTTGGACTTTTGGCTCATTCCGACGGAGACGTTCTCGTACACGCGCTGATAGACTCCCTTCTCGGTGCGGCAGGCGAGCGCGACATAGGGTACAATTTTCCCGACAGCGTGGGCGAATACAAAAACATCGACAGCTGCATCCTGCTTGAGAAAACCGCCGAGATACTGAAAAACGACGGATTTGAGATAGAATACGCCGACATGACGATAATCGCGCAGAAGCCGAAGCTGAACCCGTACCTTACCGCGATGCGTGAGAAAATGGCTGCGGTTCTCGGAATACCTGTACAGCGGCTTAACGTGAAGGCTACGACGGAAGAGAAAATGGGTTTTACCGGACGCGGAGAGGGAATATCAGCCCATGCGGTATGCCTTCTCAGAGAAAAAAGTACGCCGGAAACTCATACATAAAAGCACAAGCCTCCGGCGCTATGTTATCCCGAACCGCTTAAGTCCATGAGTAAACGTCCTGTTATTTCGACACAGCCTACTTTAGCGGAGCGGGGAATACTGTTTAAGACGGCATTGCACCGTCGATATCAGTTTATACCGCCCGACTCGAATTTGCCAAAGAGCTGACTATTCTTGCGCGGCGAAAAACACCCGAAAACATCCGCCGAACAATGGAATACAGCCATGATAAAACCGAAACCCGAACGATAAAGAAGAAAAAACTTTCAGGAGAAAAAATTATGAAGATAAAAACCTCACCGTCGCTTCTTGCCTGCGATTTTCTGCACCTTGCCGACGAAGTAAAGCGTGCCGAAGAATCTGGCTGCGATATGCTCCACTGCGACGTAATGGACGGAATGTATGTGCCGAACATCAGCTTTGGTTTTGACATAATAAAGAAGATTCATTCGATAACCACACTTCCGCTTGACGTACACATGATGACCGCCGCACCGCAGAAGTATATTGATGTGCTTCACGACGCTGGAGCCGCTTCGATAACAATCCACCACGACGTCATGCCGAAGGAGGAGCTTGTAGGGACGCTCGAATATATCCGCTCCCTCGGAATGAAAGCCGCAGTGTCGCTAAAGCCTGCGTATCCTGCCGCCGACGCGTTTGACTTTGTGCCGTACTGCGACATGATACTTGTTATGACTGTAGAACCCGGATTCGGCGGACAGAAATTCATGGACTCCATGCTTCCGAAAATCAGAGAGATTCGCGAATACCTCGACAAAAACAAGCCCGAATGCGATATCGAGGTAGACGGCGGAATAGGGGAGTTCAGCATAGCCGACAGCGCAAGAGCGGGAGCAAACGTGTTCGTCATAGGCACGGCGTCATTCAGAGCGGAGGACATGAAAGGCGCGCTTGACAAGCTGGTGTCGATAGCAGAGAGGTCCTCCGCAAAGTAATGTAAACCGTTTTACACACGTTTTTCGCCTAAATTACAAACAAATTGCCTCGGTTACGCGAAAAATAAGTACGCTTGTCAAAAATGGCGGAAAGTGCATGATTCGTCGGTGCTAATTCTATATGAATTCACAAATCAAAAATTGGCGGCAGCTGTTCAAAAACGGGCGAAAATATGGTATAATACTAAGTAAGAATGCAGTTTAATCTGCTCGGTTTATTAAAATAAAATATTATGATGATACAAAGGGGTATTATATGAGTGACAGCTTATTCGGAGAACTTTCGGTTATCGGAATGAAAGGTTGTGATAAGTTCATCAACCAGGTCGATTACTATCTTCGTGAGTGGCGCAGCCATGATGACGACAGCACGTTCATCAACACCGCTGACTGCCCGAGATTCGGTTCGGGTGAGGCAAAGGGTATGCTCCACAACTCGATGAGAGGTCACGATGTATACATTATCTGTGACTGCTTCAACTACGGCGTGACATATCGTATGTACGGCAAGGAAGTACCCATGAGCCCCGACGATCATTTCCAGGATCTCAAGCGTGTAATAGCGGCTATCGCGGGTAAGGCAAGACGTATCACTGTTATCATGCCCATGCTTTACGAAGGCAGACAGGACAAGCGTTCATCCCGTGAATCCCTCGACTGCGCTATCGCTCTCCAGGAACTCGCTAACATGGGCGTGTCCAACATCATCACCTTCGACGCGCACGACACAAGAGTTTCAAACGCAATTCCGCTCACAGGTTTTGACAATATCAAGCCTACATACCAGATGCTTAAGGCTATTGTCAGAGACGTGCCGGATATCTCGTTCGCGCATGACGACATCATGATTATCTCCCCCGATGAAGGCGCAATCAAGCGTACAATGTACTATGCTTCCGTCATGGGAATCGAGCTTGGTATGTTCTATAAGAGACGCAACTATTCTGTGGTGGTAGACGGCAAGAACCCGATAGAAGCTCACGAATACCTCGGCTCCGACCTCAAAGGCAAGGACGCTATTATCGTTGACGACATGATAGCTTCCGGCGACTCCATCATTGACGTTGCAAAGCAGCTTAAGGAAAAGGGAGCTAAGAGAATCTTCTTCTTCGTAACATTCGGTCTTTTCACAAACGGATTTGAAGTATTCGATAAGGCATACGAAGAAGGACTCTTCACAAAATGCTTCACCACAAACCTCATCTACCATCCGGACGGACTTCTCACAAAGGAATGGTACTCCGAGGTCAACATGTGCAAGTACGTCGCTCTCATGATAGACACACTCAACCGCGACCGTTCGATAAGCACACTCCTCAACCCCGCAAAGAAGATTCATACAATCCTCGAAGAACAGAACGCTAAAAATCAGCTTCAGCAGAAAATAGAATTATAATATATTTCGGAGAAAATCGGAGAAAATATGCAGTATTTTAAAATCAGTGCCGCCGGTAAAATTGCCGAAGCCGCACACGAATTGTCAGCCGACGTATGTCTTACACCCGAAGATATACTCACAATGCTTGAATACCCTCCAGACTCTTCAATGGGAGACCTCGCTTTCCCTTGCTTCAGACTTTCCAAGACGCTGAGAAACGCTCCTCCTAAAATAGCGGCTTCTCTTGCCGAGAAAATCGGAGACTTCGGTATAGGACAGGCTGTGGCAGTCGGCGGTTACTTGAATTTTAAAATATCGCCGGATTATCTCGCTAACCATGTTCTCACCGAAATCGAAGAAAAGGGCGAAAAATACGGCTCGTCAAACGAAGGAGAGGGAAAGACAGTCGTTCTTGACTATTCCTCCCCCAACATATGCAAGCCTTTCCATATCGGTCATCTCGGCACTACTGTCATCGGTCACTCTTTGAAGCTGCTCCACGAGTTTGTCGGTTATAACTGCATCGGCGTAAACCATCTCGGTGACTGGGGAACTCAGTTCGGTAAGCAGATAGTGGCTTTCCGCAAGTGGGGAAACCGTGAGACTATAGAGAAAGGCGGAATCGACGAGCTTGTCAAGATTTATGTAAAGTTCCACGAAGAAGCCGAAAAAGATCCGTCTCTCAACGACGAAGCAAGAGCGGAATTCCATAAGCTCGAAGAAGGCGATACCGAAAATCTCGAACTTTGGAAGTGGTTTGTAAGCGTGTCTCTCAAGGAATACGAGAACACCTACAAGCAGCTCGGAATCACATTCGATTCATACAAGGGCGAATCCTTCTACATGGATAAGGTTCAGGCTCAGGTAGAAATTCTCCGCGAAAAGGGACTTCTCAAAATTGACGAAGGCGCGTCCATTGTCGACCTTTCCGAGTACAATATGCCGCCTTGCCTTATTCTGAAAAAGGACGGCTCAACCATATATCCCGCACGTGACATAGCAGCCGCAGTATATCGTAAGCAGACTTATGATTTCGACAAGTGCATCTACGTCACATCATCCGCGCAGAGCCTTCACTTTGCACAGTGGTTCAAGGTAGTAGAGCTTATGGGTTACGACTGGTACAACGAGCTTGTTCACGTTCCCTACGGTACGGTTTCCATCGACGGCGCAAAGCTCGCTACAAGAACGGGCAACGTTGTGCTTCTCAAGGATTTGTTTAGACAGTCCGTTGAAAAAGTCAGCGAGATTATGAATGAGAAGAATCCCGACCTTGAAAACAAAGAAGAAGTTGCGGAAGCTGTCGGTGTGGGAGCTATCGTGTTCAACTATCTCTACAACAGCAGAATCAAGGATATAAACTTCACTCTCGATCAAGCGCTCAGCTTTGAAGGAAACACCGGACCTTACGCACAGTACACCTACGCGAGAACTTGCAGCATCATCTCAAAGGCAAACGAAGCCGGTATTAAGGGCGTCGGCGGAAGCTTAACTCACAAGAGCGAGGAAGAACTGCTCAAAACTCTCTCTATGTTCCCGGAAAAGGTTCAGGCTGCGATAAAGGACTACGAACCGTCCGATATCACGCGCTATATCATTGAAGTTTGCACAGCCTTCAACCACTTCTACCGCGACTGCCCGATAGTAACGGCAGAAAACATCGACACACGCGAGTTCAGAGTCAGACTTACGAAGGTCACAAAGAGCGTACTTGGCACTGCGCTTCATCTTATTTGCCTGAGAACACCCGAAAAAATATAATTTGAATTAGATAAGAGGTTTAAATATGTCAGGACACAGCAAATGGAATAATATTAAGAATAAAAAGGAAAAGACCGACGCTCAAAAGGGTAAAGTCTTTACCAAAATCGGTAAGGAAATTCAGATATGCGTTCGTGACGGAGGCGGCGACCCGAATACCAACGGCAAGCTCCGTGACCTCATCGCAAAGGCAAAGGCTAACAACGTGCCGAACGATAATATCGAACGTGCTATAAAGAAGGCTCTCGGCGCAGATAGCGTACAGTACGAAGAGATTATTTACGAAGGCTACGGTCCGTCCGGCGTTGCTGTTATCGTTGAGACTGCTACCGACTCCAGAAACCGTACAGCTTCCGACGTGCGCCACTTCTTCGATAAATACGGCGGAAACCTCGGTGCTTCCGGATGCGTATCATATATGTTCGACGATAAGGGTGTTATAATCCTTCTGAAAGAAGACAACGAAGGTGTTGACGAAGACGCACTCATGGAAGCCGCTCTTGAAGCAGGTGCGGAAGACTTCTCCTCCGACGACGAAACATACGAAATCACAACCGAACCCGACGACCTTTACGCAGTTCGCGAAGCTCTCGAAAAGCTCGGTTACAAGGTTGAGTCCGCAGAAGAAGACAAGATTCCCCAGAACTACGTTACTCTTGAAAACGAGGACGATATCAAGAACATGAATCTCCTTATCGAGCATCTTGAAGACAGCGACGACGTTCAGGAAATCTACCACAACTGGGAAAACTGCGACGATTAATTCTCAACCCAACTGAATAAAACGAGCGTGGCTTTAATCGGCTACGCTTTTTTATTTGCCCGAAACAGCAAAAAAAGACACCGGTTTTACCCAATGCCTTCTTTTATTTTAAGCTACATTAGTCGAAGAGCTTGCTGTACTTGGTAAGTCTTTCGTACTTAGCCTTAGCGAATGTTTCTGCTTCAGCGAAGAGCTTAGCAGCACGTTCGGGATTGGACTGAGCAAGTCTTGTGTAACGGTTTTCGTTCTTGAGGAAGTCCTGATAGCTTGCTGTGGGTTCCTTGCTGTCGAGAGTGAAGGGGTTCTTGCCTTCAGCCTTGAGAACAGGATTGTATCTGAACATTTCCCAGTAGCCTGCGTCAACAGCCTTCTTCATTTCGATCTGGCAGTTAGCCATTGTGCCCTTGATGCCGTGCATTTCGCAAGGAGCGTAGCCGATAACGATGGAGGGTCCCTTGTAAGCTTCAGCTTCTGTGAGAGCCTTGAGGAGCTGGTTCATGTCAGCGCCCATTGCAACCTGTGCAACATATACGTAGCCGTAGGACATAGCGATTTCAGCGAGGTTCTTCTTGCCGATAGCCTTACCTGCTGCCGCGAACTGAGCAACCTGACCGATGTTGGAGGACTTGGAAGCCTGTCCGCCTGTGTTGGAGTAAACTTCGGTATCGAATACCATGATGTTTACGTCTTCACCGGAAGCGATAACGTGGTCGAGACCGCCGAAGCCGATATCGTATGCCCAACCGTCACCACCGAAGATCCAGATGGACTTCTTAGCGAGGTAATCCTTTTCAGCGAGAATTTCGGGAGCGATAGTGCAGCCGGCAGCAGCAACCTTTTCAAGCTCAGTGATGAGAGCCTTGGTTGCGGGAGTGTTAGCCTTGCCGTCGTCCTTGGTGTCAAGGTATGCCTGAGCAGCAGCCTTGAACTCGTCGGAAGCCTTTTCGGACTGCATCATCTCTTCAACCTTGCCGATAAGTCTGTTGCGGATAGTCTTCTGACCGAGGTAGATACCGAGACCGTGCTCAGCGTTATCCTCGAACAGGGAGTTAGCCCATGCAGGACCGTGACCGGATTCGTTGTTTACGGTGTAAGGAGTTGCCGGAGCGGAACCACCCCAAATGGAGGAGCATCCTGTTGCGTTGGAGATGTACATTCTTTCGCCGAAGAGCTGAGTGATCAGACGAGCGTAAGATGTTTCTGCACAACCTGCGCAAGAGCCGGAGAACTCGAGAAGCGGCTGCTTGAACTGGCTTCCCTTAACGGTAGCGCTGATAAGCTCGGGCTTTTCTGTAACGTTAGCTACAGCGTAATCGAACGGAGCCTGCTGAGCTTCCTGTGTTTCCTGGAGAACCATGCGGATAGCCTTCTTGTCAGTGCCGTCCTTTTCAGCTTTAGCAGTTACAGGGCAAGCCTTGACACAGAGGGTACAACCCATACAGTCAAGAGGAGATACAGCGATTGTGAACTTGTAGTTTGTCTTAACTACCGGCTTAGCTGTGAACTTTGTAGCTTCCGGAGCAGCTGCGGCTTCTTCTTCGGTCATAGCGAAGGGACGGATAGCAGCGTGCGGGCAAACGAAGGAACAGTTGTTGCACTGGATGCAGTTTTCGGGAATCCATTCGGGAACGTAAACTGCAACACCGCGCTTTTCGGATGCAGCAGCACCCTGCGGGAATGTACCGTCAACATAGTCTTCAAATGCGGAAACAGGGAGCTTGTCGCCGCGCATGGAGTCAACGGGCTCAACGATCTTGTTAACGAACTTAACGAGGTCAGCTCTCTTGCCTGTGAATTCAGCCTTGGGAGCGTCGGGAGCTACTGTCTTCCATGCTTCGGGAACTTCTACCTGTGTGAACGCGTCAGCACCTGCGTCGATAGCGGCATAGTTGAGGTCAACCATAGCCTGACCCTTCTTGATGTAGGACTTGTAAGCCATCTTCTTCATGTATTCGATAGCTTCGTCCTTGGGAAGGATGTTAGCGAGTGCGAAGAACGCGGACTGGAGAACGGTGTTCTTAACCTTAGCGTTGCCTATCTTCTTTGTAGCGATAGTTGTAGCGTCGATTGTATAGAACTTGATGTTGTTGTTAGCGATGTATGACTTAACTGCTGCGGGGAGGTGCTCTTCGAGTTCAGCCTTATCCCATGAGCAGTCGAGCATGAATACGCCGCCCGGCTTAACATCTTCTACGATATCATACTTCTTGATGTAGGACTGGTTATGGCAAGCAACGAAGTCAGCCTTAGTGATGTAGTAAGGGCTCTTGATGGGCTTGTCGCCGAAGCGGAGGTGGGAAATTGTGATACCGCCGGTCTTCTTTGAGTCGTACTGGAAGTAAGCCTGAATGTACTTGTCTGTGTGGTCGCCGATGATCTTGATGGAGTTCTTGTTAGCACCAACAGTACCGTCGCCGCCGAGACCCCAGAACTTGCAGGAGATTGTACCCTTAGCTGAAGTGTCGGGAGCGGGCTTTTCGGTGAGAGAGTGACCTGTAACGTCGTCTACGATGCCGATAGTGAAGCTGTTCTTCGGACATGCGGAAGCGAGGTTTTCATATACTGCGAAGATGGACTGCGGAGGAGTATCCTTGGAGCCGAGACCGTAACGACCGCCAACAACCTTGATGTGGGACAGACCCATTGTAGCGAGAGCCGTAACAACGTCGAGGTAGAGAGGTTCACCGAGAGAGCCGGGTTCCTTTGTTCTGTCGAGAACGGCAATTGTCTTACATGTAGCGGGGATAGCCTCAGCGAGCTTAGCTGCTACGAAAGGTCTGTAGAGACGAACCTTGATGAGACCGACTTTTTCGCCTGCGGCGTTCATGTAGTCGATAACTTCTTCCGCAACGTCACATACGGAGCCCATAGCAACGATAACTCTTTCAGCATCCGGAGCACCGTAGTAGTTGAAGAGCTTGTAATCAGTGCCGATCTTGGCGTTGACCTGATTCATGTAGTCCTCTACGATAGCCGGGAATGCTTCATAGTACTTGTTGCAGGCTTCTCTGTGCTGGAAGAAGATATCTCCGTTTTCAGCAGAGCCGCGAAGTACGGGATGTTCGGGGTTGAGAGCGCGGGAACGGAATGCAGCGATAGCGTCCTTGTCTACCATGGACTTGAGGTCGTCGTAGTCCCAAACTTCGATCTTCTGGATCTCATGAGAGGTTCTGAAGCCGTCGAAGAAGTTGAGCACGGGAACACGTCCCTTGATAGCGGAAAGGTGAGCTACTGCGGCGAGGTCCATAACTTCCTGCGGGTTGGATTCAGCCATCATAGCGAAACCGGTCTGACGGCAGGCATAAACGTCACTGTGGTCGCCGAAAATGTTCAGGGCGTGAGAAGCAACGCAACGCGCGGAAACGTGGATAACGCAGGGAAGGAGTTCGCCCGCGATCTTGTACATATTCGGGATCATAAGGAGAAGACCCTGAGAAGCCGTGTATGTAGTGGTGAGCGCACCTGCTGCGAGAGAACCGTGAACGGCACCGGCAGCACCTGCTTCGGACTGCATTTCGATAACCTTTACTGTGTCACCCATGATGTTCTTCAGACCGCCGGCGGACCATGTATCGGTTACGTCAGCCATAACAGAAGAAGGCGTGATGGGGTAGATGGCAGCAACTTCCGTAAACGCATAAGAAGCGTGAGCGGCGGCGGTGTTACCATCCATGGAAAGCTTTTTTCTTGCCATGCTATATATCCTCCATAAATATTATGAATAAACAAATATAAACTTAACCGTGAGAACGGTAAATCATATCCACACTATTATAACGCAAATCAGTCAAAAAGTAAATATATTATCTCAGAAACAATTATAAATTTTTTGTCACAAATACTGGCAGATTGTATGAAACCGGAGAAAAACTCGGCGCATATATAAAACGGGAGTCGAAAAATGACTTACCCGTTTTGTTTTTGTATTATCAGCCGCTTTGCTTAGCCTGAGCCTTGAGTCTGTTTTCGGTATTGAGAATCTTCTTGCGGAGTCTGATGGATTTCGGCGTTACCTCGATAAGCTCGTCCTCTCCGATGAATTCTATAGCCTGCTCGAGAGAGAAGATTTTCGGAGGTGTAAGAATGAGAGCTTCGTCCGCGCCCTTGGAACGGATAGCTGTGAGGTGCTTCTTCTTGCATACGTTAACCGCTATGTCAACCTTCTTCGGGCATTCACCGACAAGCATACCCTCGTAAACGGGAGTCTGAACTCCGATGAACATAGTACCTCTGTCCTGAGCGTTGTAAAGACCGTAGGATGTAGCCTCGCCGTCTTCACTTGCAACGAGAGAACCGGTGTATCTGGTAACGACTTCGCCCTTGAAAGGCTGATATCCGTCGAAAATGGAGCTGAGTATGCCTTCGCCGCGGGTATCCGTCATGAATTCGCTTCTGTAGCCGAACAGGCAGCGCGCGGGAATTGAATAGTCTATCTTCATTCTTGAACCGTGGAGATTCATTTCGAGAAGCTCACCTTTTCTTGAGCCGAGCTTTTCTACGACTGCTCCTACATACGGTTCGGGAACGTCAACGGTAACTCTTTCCATAGGCTCGCACTTTACGCCGTCTATTACCTTGTAGATAACGCGGGGAGTGGAGCAGCAGATTTCATATCCTTCACGGCGCATTGTCTCGATGAGGATGGAAAGGTGCATTTCACCTCTGCCTGCAACCTTGAAGCTGTCGGTAGTCTCGCCGTCGCTTACTCTGAGGGACACGTCCTTAAGGGTTTCCTTGTAAAGACGTTCTCTTATCTGACGGGATGTAACGAACTTGCCTTCGCGTCCTGCAAACGGGCTGTCGTTTACGGAGAAGGTCATTTCAAGCGTAGGTTCGCTTACCTTAACGAATTCGAGCGGAGTGGGATCAAGGGGAGAAGCTATAGTGTCGCCGATTGTGATGTCCTCAGCGCCGCTGAAGCATACGATGTCGCCCATTGAAGCCTCTGTTACCGGCTTTCTGGTGAGTCCGTCTATTGTGTAAAGAGAAACGATTTTAGTCTTTTTCGGAGGAGCGTCGGGAGTGTGGTAGTTTGTGATAACAACTTCTTCGTTTTGGTGGATTGTGCCGCGCTCGATACGTCCGATACCGATTCTGCCTACGTAATCGTTGTAGTCGATTGACGAAACAAGAACCTGAACGGGAGCGTCCATATCTCCTTCGGGAGCGGGAATGTAGTTTATAATGGTGTCAAAGAGCACATCAAGGTTTTCGCCCATTTCATAGGGATTGAGAGACGCCTTGCCTGTACGTCCGCTGCAGAAGAGAACGGGGGAGTCAAGCTGTTCGTCATTTGCGTCAAGCTCCATAAGAAGCTCAAGAACCTCATCCGGAACTTCATCAAGACGGGCGTCGGGACGGTCTATCTTGTTAATTACAACAATGATTCTGTGTCCGAGCTCCATAGCGCGCTTCAAGACGAAACGGGTCTGGGGCATAGGACCTTCTGCGGCGTCAACGAGAAGAATAACGCCGTTTACCATTTTAAGGATACGTTCAACTTCACCGCCAAAGTCAGCGTGACCGGGGGTGTCGACGATGTTTATCTTAATACCGTTGCGAACGACAGATGTGTTTTTCGCAAGTATGGTGATTCCTCTTTCTCTTTCGAGGTCGCCGGAGTCCATAACTCGCTCTCTTACGACCTGATTTTCGTGGTATGTGTCACACTGCTTGAGCATCTGGTCAACAAGCGTGGTTTTGCCGTGGTCAACGTGAGCTATAATTGCGACATTACGAAGGTCTTCTCTTATCAAAACAATTACCTGTCAATTATCTTTCTCTGGCAGAAGATAATCCTTTCGTATAAAATTCTTTTTATCTTTGTCAACCTTGTTATTATATCATGTTTTATTGCAAAAATAAAGATTTAAGCCGCAAAAAATGCAATTTCGGCACTTTGTAGAAATAATAAGCCGTCACCGCGCCGATTTTTGTTTATCTGAAAATTGTGCTTAATCCGCGTGTTTTTTCCAAAAAGAGTCAAGTATCGCCGAGAGGGAAGAGGTGTCGCCGGTGTATTTTATGTGTCTCCAGTGCGGAGGAAGCATAAGCTTAATGTTCGCGTCGCCGAGCCTGTCGTCTATCCAGACAATAACTCCGCGGTCGCTTTCGGAACGGATAACTCTGCCCGCCGCCTGCATGACCTTGTTCATTCCCGGACAGACATAGGCAAAATCGCGTCCCCTCTCGTTTATCTCGTCATAGTACGCCGCCATGATGTTTCTCTCCGCAGAAAGCTGAGGCATACCCGTACCGACGATGATCGTTCCGATAAGGCTCTCTCCCGCGAGGTCTATGCCCTCCGAAAACATACCGCCGAGCACACAAAATCCTATGACCGCACCGCTTTTTCGACTTCTGAACAGGGAAATGAACCGCTCTCTTTCACGGTAGCTCATGTTCTGCTTCTGCATTACTATGCTCATCTCCGGCATTATTTCCGCGAACAGCTTGCACACGCGCCTCATGTACTCGTAAGACGGGAAGTACGCGATATAGTTTCCCTCTCGTGCAGATACGGTTTCCGCAATCACCTCGGCACAGTCGTATGCGCTTGCTTTTCTGTCGGCGAGCTTTGTGCTGATGGAGTCGTATGCCACAAGACAGAGGTTGTCCCGCTCATATGGAGACTGCAGCTCGAGAGTTTTTGCCCCCTCCAGTCCCGTCACCTCACAGAAATACTCTATAGGTGAGAGTGTAGCCGAAAACAGCACGACCGCCCTTGCCGCAGACAGCATAGCCGACAGCACTCCCGACGGATCAAGACACAGTATCTCAGCCTTGACGCGGTTGTTTTCACGGGAAGCGAAGAATCGGAACTTTTCGTCAAAATAGGATGAAGCGAACACGAGCTTTGACAGCGTCCTGTTGTGCTCTTCAAGAAGCTCGATATAATCGCTACCGTCACGGATTATCCTCCTCAGCACACGGGAGAGGTTTCCTGCGCATCTGATAAGCTCCGACGGTGCGGTTGAGCTTTCATAAAAACCGTACGATACCTCGCCGTCGTCCGTGCTTTTCACGTATTCGCTGTCCGTACACATTGCGCATATCTCATCGAGGGCGGAGGACAGCTCGTCGATGCGCGAAACAAGCTCCGTGTCGTCGGTGATGTAGGTCTCGGCTATTGTCCTTAGCTTTTCCGCGTCGTCGGTCGAGAGTACAGCGGAGTAGGTGTTGCGCGTCCTGTCGGGCAGATTGTGCGCCTCGTCGAATAGAAATATATATTTTTCGGTGTTCTTGACGTTTTTGAAATACCGCATGAAACGGATTCCGTCGTCGATAACGTAGTTGTAGTCGCAGATTATTATCTCGCAGCTTTCCGAGAGGTCCAAAGCAAGCTCATACGGGCAGACATTATGCTCGGCGGCGGCTTTTGTTATCCTGTCGACAGTGAACACCGTGTCTTTATCGAGAAGAAGCTCGTCAAGTGCGACAAGCTGTCTTTCGCGGTAGGAGATGTACGTTTTCCCGAAGTCCTCCGTGGAGCTGTCGGTCTTGTCGCAGTATCGGCAGTTCATCTTCACGTCCTTCGATTTTGAGTACGGGCACATTATCTCCTTTGCGCATATCATGACAGCGCGGAGGTGCGGCGCATATTTTGTAATGCGGGCAAGTGCTTCAGTCGCGGCTTTTCCCGTTATGTTTTTCGCCGTGAGATAGAACACTCTGTCAGCCGCTCCCGAACCCAGAGCCTTCACTCCCGAGAACAGCGCGGACATTGTCTTGCCGATTCCCGTGGGAGCAGACACAAGCAGTGAGCCGCCTTTTTTCATCACACGATAAGCCTGATTTATGAATTCCAGCTGTCCCTCGCGTACCGAAGTATACGGGAACGGCAGCTTGTCGGCTTCTGTGGGAAACACGCGGTATCTGTCGGCGAAGGCGTTTATTATAACATACGCACGGTGGAGAAGCGTCTCGAACATTTTGGTGAGCGCCGCCAAAGAAAAGCGTGAGGTAAACATGACTTTCTCACCGTTCGAGCGTTTTATATAGCTAAGCCGCACGTCCACTTCGGAAAGAGCTGCGGTTTCGGTATAAATGTAGGCGTATACGGCAGCCTGTGCGAAGTGTTCGGGATAAGACAGAGCCGACAAACCGCGCGGAAATGACGATACCGTTTTTATCTCCTCGACAGTATGAACGCCGTCACCGGGGGAGATAATATCAGCATACCCGCTTACGGAAAGCGAAAAATCCCCGTATACCATGCGCTTTTCAAGCGGAACTTCCGTCTGTGAGGAGGAGATGGAAGCGTCGGCTTCGGCGATATTGTGCAGTATTACTCCGTGTTCTGCTGACGGGAGCACGATATCTCCGCCGTCCTCGTCCGAGGTTATGATTTTCTTCACAAATCCGTATCTTTCGGACAGAACCGCAGGATTTTCCCGCTGAAAAGCATAAGACGCCAGCTCGCTTACCGAAATACAGACCGTATCGGAGCCTCGTTCGTAGCGCATATCGTCACTCCCTTCACATCACATTTTGGTGTATTATATCACATTGCGCCGCGAAATTCCATAATAAATTATTAAAGTATATTATCCTTGTTTTTTCATTCCTCAGGTGATATAATATAAACAAAAGTTAACCGAGAACATTCTACATACATAAAAGAATTTGGAGCAAAATATGGTTCTTGATAAAAAAGAAACTACCGTAGCGTATCGTTGTCCCGTGTGCGGAGCGTCTGTCATGAGCATGATAGGCATTTTCGCACTCACGGCAGACCTCATAAAGCTGAAATGTCCGTGCGGCGAGTCTGAGCTTGAGCTTGTCTACACGAGGGACAAAAAAATCAGACTTAACGTACCTTGCTTATTCTGCCCGACCCCGCACAGCTATATCATATCCTCCCAGATGTTCTTCGAGCGCGACCTGTTCACCATACCGTGCAACTATTCCGGAATCGACATATGCTTCATCGGACGGCAGGATAAGGTTCAGGAAGCCATGAAGAAGAGCGAAAAAGAGCTGCTTGAGATGCTCGGAGACCATGACTTTGAATCTCTCGCTGACGTCCGCGGAAAAAATCTGGAGCTGACCGACCCGCAGGTGCTCGATATCGTCATGTACGTCGTTCGTGAGCTTGCGGATGAGGGAGCTATCGAATGCGGCTGCGACGGAGACGGGGACTACGATGTTGAGATACACGACGACCACGTGAGACTGTGCTGCAACAAATGCGGACGGCACCTCAACATTCCCATAACAAGCCTGACTGCGGCGAACGATTTCCTCGGCTGCGACAAACTTGTGCTGAAAGAGTAACCAAATCCGAGTGAGAGCATACCATGATAACAGAGCGGAACAAAAACGCTCGAGTTCAAAATAGCCCGTGCGGCATGGAGAGAAAATCATGGGATGCTTATGTAATCTTTTCGACAACGACACCCTCGTATGGATCATCGTAATAATCCTTCTCCTCTGCATACTTAGCTGTACCTGCTGCGGCTGAGCTTCGGCATAAGGAGGGAATGCTCTGACGAGTGCGGAGTGTTCTGAGTAAAAAAATAGGCGCATTGGTATTTTCACCTTTGCGCTTATTTTTATTTTCGGTTTATCAGTGGATGGAGCCTTCGATGACTGTTCCGTCCGGATGGAATACAGGGAGCTTTTCGAGGTACTTTATATCTGTCCTTGTCTGTGCGTCGCCCTCTGCAAGAACCGCGAGCTTTCCGACTATAATACCGCCGGCAGCATTGACAAGCTCTTCGACAGCTCTGAGCGATTCTCCGGTGGAGATAACGTCGTCGACGATTAGAATGCGTGAGCCTTTGATGAGGTCAGCCTCGGCTTTGTCAAGGAACAGGCTCTGCTCACCCTGAGTTGTAATGGAGTGGAGCTTTACTTCAAATACGCCGGTCATGTAAGCCTTAGCCTTTTTGCGCGCTACGAAATACTTCTGGTTTCCGGCAAGTCTCGCCATTTCGTGAGCAAGCGGAATACCCTTTGCCTCTGCCGTGATGATGTAGTCGTACTCGGGAGCGAGGTCGAGAAGTGTTTTTGCGGCTGCTGTTGTAAGCTCAGGGTCGCCGAAGATAACGAACGCGCCGATTGAAAGGCTGTCAGTTACCGGGCAGATAGGAAGCTCACGGTGCAGTCCTGCGATGTTTATAGGATATGTTTTCATGATAAAGCCATCCTTATTCTGTATGAATTTTATCTGAGTTTGATTCCGAGTTCTTTTTCGAGTGAAGAAAGTATGGACTTGACCGCTTCGTCGGCTTCCGTATCGGTGAGCGTTCTGTCGGAGGCGCGGAGCATTACGGCGTATGACATACTCTTCTTGCCTATGCCGAGCTGAGGACCGCGGTAGATATCGAACAGCTCAACGGATGAAACAAGATTGCTTGCGGCTTTTACTGCGTTTACAACGGACGCGGCTTCAAGCTCCTCGTCGCATACGAATGAGAAGTCTCTCTCGATAGCGGGGTGCTTCGGGATGGGAGTGAATTCTATCTCGCGGCGGCGTGTGTCGAAGATGTTGTCGCTCTCAAGCTCTGCAAGGTAAACTCTCGCGCCGATGCCGTAGTTTTCGCTGACTTCGGGATATGCCTCGCCGAAAATACCGAGCTTCTTGTCGCCGGAGTAAACAACCGCGCATCTTCCGGGATGGAACGTAGGCTCGTTCTTTTCCGCTTTGAATACGGCGTTTGTGATTCCCGCGATGTCGAGGATAGCTTCAATATATCCCTTCATTCTGTAGAAGCCGTTCTTGTCGTCGGAGGTTGTGAAGCCGAGCGTGATTCTTCCGGGTTCGTCGGGAAGCTCATCCTCGCTCTTCGGGAGATATACCTTTGACATTTCAAACAGCGTTACAGCCTGATTCTTCTTCGCGTAGTTGTCTGCGAGAACCTTCAGCATGGAGGGAAGAGTGGTGGTGCGCATTACGGATGTGTCCTCGCCGAGAGGATTGGAGATAACGACGCACTTTCTTCTGTAGTCGTCTGCGGCAAGTCTGATTTTGTCGTAGTATGAGGGGCTGATGAAGGAGAAGGTTTCAATCTCATCCATACCCATGCCGACAAGCATATCGTGGAGGTTGTTGTCGAAGTTCTGTCTGTCAGTTCTTGCGCCGAGAGTGGGAGTTGCGGAGTTTGACAGAGTGGATTCTATCTTGTCGTAGCCGTACATACGGAGAATTTCTTCCGCAACGTCGTTCATGCAGCGTACATCGTCACGGAACGAGGGAACGGTTATCGTGTGCAGGTCGTCAGATACGCCGAACTCGAGCTTTCTCATAACCTCCGCCATGTATTCCTGAGTGAGGTTTACGCCGAGAAAGCGGTTGATAACGGCAGCGTCAAGGGGAAGCTGAACGGGCTGCTTCTTTACGGGATAAACGTCGATGGTTCCGTTTACAATCTCACCTGCGCCAAGCTCTTCGATAAGCTCGCAGGCTCTGTTGAGTGCGGGAAGTGTGTTTTCGGAGTCAAGACCCTTTTCAAATCTCGCGGAGGATTCCGTTCTCATGCCGAGCTTCTTCGCGCTGACACGAACGTTTCCGGGATGGAATGTAGCGGATTCAAATACTACGGTTGTCGTAGAATCGGTGATTTCGCTGTTTTCTCCGCCCATAACTCCCGCGAGAGCTACGGCCTTGTCGTGATCGGCTATAACGAGCATGGAAGAGTCAAGAGTGTGCGGAACGCTGTCGAGGGAAACGAACTTTTCGCCCTCTTCCGCGCTTCTTACGTTGATTTCGGAGCCGCTCAGACACTTGTAGTCGAACGCGTGCATGGGCTGACCGTACTCGAGCATAACATAGTTTGTGATATCAACGATGTTGTTTATCGGACGAACGCCTTCGGAGCGGAGCTTCATTCTCATCCACAGCGGAGAAGGAGCAATCTTGACGTTCTTTACCACCCTTGCGCTGTAGCGGTAACATTTTTCGGTGTTCTTTATGTTTACCGAGAGATAATTCTTGATGTCGTCGCCGTCGCCCGAAACAAATTCGCTTTTCGGTGTGTGGAGAGTGAGCTTTCTGCCAAAGGTTACTGCGGATTCACGTGCGAGACCGATTACGGAGAGGCAGTCGGGACGGTTTGAGGTTATCTCGAATTCTACAACATTGTCGCGGATTCCGAGTGCGTCAACCATGTCTGAGCCGAGCGGAATGTCGCCAAGTCCTACGTCGCCGAGAATGAGAATACCGTCTTCGATAGCGCCGGGCATATCGTGGAGCGTGAGTCCGAGCTCGGCAATGGAGCAGAACATACCCTCGGAAACCTCTCCGCGGAGCTTGCCCTTCTTTATCTTTACGTCTCCGTGAAGATGCGCGCCGTCGGTTGCAACGGGAACAACAGCACCCTCGAAAACGTTTGTGGCTGCCGTGATTACCTGAATGGGTTCGTCTCTGCCGATGTCCACCTTGCAGATAACGAGTCTTTCGGCGTTAGGGTGACGGCTGATTTCGAGTATTTTGCCGCAGACAACGCCGGAAATGTCGCCGCAGATAGTCTCATATCCTTCTACCTTTGAGCCGGACATGGTCATTCTGTCGCAATATTCTTTTATGCTTATATCGCTGACGTCGGTGTAGTCCGCCAGCCAATTCATTGAAAGCTGCATAATATATAAACCTTTCTCTTATTTACGTCGGATTTTTCAGTGAAGTGAGGTTTCTCAGAACTGGCTGAGGAAGCGCACGTCGTTTTCGTAAAGAAGTCTCATGTCGTCGATGTGGTATTTGAGAAGAGCGATTCTCTCGATACCTACGCCGAACGCAAATCCGCTGTAAACCTCGGGGTCGATACCGCACATACGGAGAACGTTCGGATGAACCATGCCCGCGCCGAGAATTTCAATCCAACCCTCGCCCTTGCAGAGACGGCATCCCTTACCGCCGCACGCGAAGCAGGAAACGTCAACCTCTGCGGAAGGCTCGGTGAACGGGAAGTGGTGCGGACGGAATCTTATCTGTGTCTCCTCACCGTACATACGACGTGCGAACATTTCAAGCGCACCCTTCAAGTCGCCCATTGTTATGCCTTTGTCGACAACAAGACCTTCGAGCTGATGGAAGAGGGGGGAGTGAGTTGCGTCAACCGCGTCGGAACGGTAAACTCTGCCGGGGGAGATGATCTTTATCGGGGGCTGAGTCTTTTCCATAACTCTCGCCTGTACGGGGGAAGTCTGGGAACGGAGCAGAATGTTCTCGGTAATGTAGAACGTGTCCTGTGTGTCGCGGGCGGGGTGATCCTTAGGAATGTTCAGCGCCTGGAAGTTGTAGTAGTCGTATTCGACCTCGGGACCGTCGACGATGGAGTAGCCCATTCCGAGGAATATGTCCTCAAGCTGACGCTGTACGAGAGCGAGAGGGTGTGTG
>Ga0129314_1000288_pt1 | contig 58876 bp, 63 predicted proteins | sample O1111metagenome_FD_94431 | JGI IMG/M metagenome (GOLD analysis project Ga0129314, IMG submission 94431) | Orangutan individual fecal microbial communities from fecal samples from Wisconsin, USA - O1111 metagenome | ecosystem: Host-associated > Mammals > Digestive system > Large intestine > Fecal... | reverse complement strand
TCGATATGAAAGAGTACTATGACAAACTAAGCTCCATTCAATCAAATCTCCTGAAGATAAAGGCAGCATAGACGGACTAACATAGCTGGAAGATGAATTTACACACAAATTAGGACTTGACTTGCCGATGGGAGAAAAATGTTTAAAAGCACGTAAAAGCTGAGAATGCCTTACGTGCCTATAAAAGAAAAAGAGCAAAAGGCACGTAACCTTGAAGTAAAATATACGTGCCAATAGAAGAAAAAGAGCAAAAGGCACGTAACCTTGAAGTAAAATATACGTGCCAATAGAAGAAAAAGAGCAAAAGGCACGTAACCTTGAAGTAAAATCTACGTGCCTATAAAAGAAAAAGAACAAAAGGCACGTAACCTTGAAGTAAAATCTACGTGCTTATAGAAGAAAAAGAACAAATAGCACGTAAACAGGAAATCCGGTAAGCTAAGAGGGGCGAAAAGAAGGTATATGGACGAGCAGAATAAGCAGCAGACAAAGAAACAAAAATCAATTATTCAGGAGAAAACCACTGAAAAGAATGGAAAAGATGTAAAGGTTTTTGCTATAATAGCCATAGTCATCATTATAGCAACCATCGGCATTTTAATCTGGCAAAGAAATGCCGATACAGAGCGGAACGAGGGAAACAGTTACGTGTTAAAAATAGAAACTCCTTATTTGTCCGGACAGGGCGTGCTTTATTCCTGCGAGGGAGAAAACGCCTATATCCTGACAGCCGGTCATATGATGCTGGGAATGAATATAGGTACGGAATGCGATGTTACATTTGGCGTATCGGGAGATACAAAAAAAGCAACGCTTCTGTATCTTTCTGAAAATGCGGATATTGCCATACTGCAGGCGGCAAAGGATGATTTTAAGAGAGCAAAACCGGCAGCTTTTGAAGTATCCCGTTATGATGCACTGAAGGAAGGGGATACTGTTCGATTTCTGTGTTATGAAGAAGGTATGGATGTTGAGGCAACCGAGGGAACTGTTACCGATATCTGGATTTATCTGGACGATTTCGGTATCAATATGATGCTGGTGGAAGCCGAAACCCATTCCGGAATGTCGGGATGCGGCGTTTATGATGCGGAAGGGTATCTGGTAGGGATTTTGTGCGGCAGCAGTGAAGACGGAACGGAGGCTGCCATTCTACCCTTATCTATTATAAGGTCGGAAATTATGCAGGCGGGGTTATAACTGCCAGCAGTTATATATTCTGTGAAAAAAGAAAACAGGCTGGCATATAAACGAATTGGTATTGCAAATAGAAAGCAGAACTTCCAAGACATGAAATATCCGTCTTGTAACATGTTTACAGATTGTGATACAATGTCAAGTGCAGTAACCTGCATGTGAGATATAAAAAGGCAGACGCAGTAACCTGCATATGCGATATAAGAGGGCAGATGCAGTAACCTGCATGTGAGATATAAAAGGGCAGACGCAGTAACCTGCATGTGAGATATAAAAAGGCAGACGCAGTAACCTGCATATGCGATATAAGAGGGCAGATGCGGTAACCTGCATTGCAATACGGAAGGGCAGATGTAGCATGGGTAAAAAAGCAGATGAAAAAACCAATGTCATGAGAGTGCTTGACCAGAAAAAGATTTCTTATAAAAGCTATTGTTATGTAGAAACCGGTGCGGTAAACGGCATGGAAGTGGCAGAAATCCTAAAAGAAAATCCCGATACCGTGTTTAAGACGCTGGTAACGGTTGGGAAAACAGGCAATCATTATGTGTTTGTGGTTCCGGTCAACAGGGAACTTGATTTGAAAAAGGCGGCTTCGGCAGCCGGGGAAAAGAGCATAGAAATGTTGAAGTCAAAGGATTTGCTGCCTCTTACCGGCTATGTGCACGGCGGCTGTTCGCCCATAGGAATGAAAAAACTGTTCAAAACCTTTATTCATAAAACGGCGGCAGACTATGAAGCTATTTTATTCAGCGGCGGAAAAATCGGTTATCAGGTGGAAGTATCGCTTGCCGATTTACAGAAGGTGATACCGGTGCAGACCGCCGATATAGCAGAAGATTAATGGCGAACTCGCGGGGAAAACACGTTGACAAACTGTTTTCCTCTGCATAAGCTAAAAAAAAGAAGGATATGACATCATGGGTTTTATAAAATTTATCAAAGAAGAAATGCAGGTAATCAGGGAGCGGGACCCGGCAATGCATTCCAATATGGAAGTGTTTTTGTACCCCAGCTTCAAGGCAATTATTTATTACCGCATTGCACATAAATTGTATGAAGGAAAGCATTATTTCTGGGCAAGATGGGTTTCCCAGAAAGGTGCCAGAAAGACAGGTATCGAAATTCATCCCGGCGCCCGGATCGGCAAAGGATTGTTTATCGACCACGGCAATGGCGTGATTATAGGGGAAACAGCCATTGTAGGTGACAATGTAACTCTTTATCAGGGGGTTACCCTCGGTGGTACCGGTAAGGAGCACGGAAAACGTCATCCGACCTTGTGCAACAATGTTATGGTAAGTGCCGGCGCCAAGGTACTGGGTTCCTTTACCATAGGTGAAAATTCCAAGATTGGCGCGGGCAGCGTGGTGCTGGAAGAAGTACCGCCCAATTCTACGGTGGTCGGTGTTCCCGGACGCGTTGTAAAACGGAACAACCAGTCCGTACCGAGAGAGGATATGAACCAGATAGACCTTCCGAACCCGGTTCTCGAGGATATCCAGAGACTGCAGCATAACAATGAAGAACTGCAGAAACGCATTAAGGATTTGGAAGAGGAGCTTTCTTTATTACGCAGACAGTAAAACGAGGCTTCGAAAGGAGGAAACTTATATGGATTTTATTAAGAAAGTGGAAGAAACAGCTACCAGCAAGGGGAAGGTGGTAGCAGACAAGGCAAAGCAGCTTGCGGAAATTGCCAGTCTGAAAAGCCAGATTGGAACCTGTGAAGAGGTGATTAAGAAAAATTACGCAGAAATCGGAAAGCTGTATTACGAAAATTATGCGAATTGTCCGGAGGAGCTTTTTGAAAAGCAGTGCAGGGCGATTGCCAATGCACAGGCCGGAGCAAAGGAATTAGAACAGAAAATTAAAGAAATTAAAGGTGTGTAAAGAGGAAGGGAGGAAGCTTAGTCTTCCTCCCAATGATACATTTTTCCTTCCGTTTCGTCAGCCAAAACAGAGATACGTTGTTCAATCTCGGCGAGTTCTTTTTTGAGCCGGGGATAAGTGGTGGCATCTTTGTAAATAAAGAAGGCGGCTGCAAGAAGCAGGAAGGCGGTAAGGCCGGCGGTAAAAATTTTACTGACGCCGAGCAGGGGGAGCGCCTGATACAAGGTAGCAGCACTGCCGAGCAGGGTGACGATGGTTCGTAGATAGGAAAGGTGAGTACGTTCCGCAGCAAGCCTGCTGTTATTCAAAGCAAGAGAGGTACGGACCTTGGACAATTCTGTACGTTCTGCTGCCATATAATTTTGATTGATGGCCATAGCTTCATTCGTAGGCATGGTTTCCTTTTTTTCTAACATGGTCTATCTCCTTTTCTTTTTATTTTATAATCGAAATCCGAAAAACACAATCTCCATTTAGAACACAAACAGATTTAACCGATGATATGCACAGGATTGCGAAGGATACTCTGAAAAGTGCCTTTCATATACTTAAAATAAGTGGGCATAATATGCCTTGCAAATGTGGCATATCATGTACTTCTTTGCTTCCTTTTTACTTGATATGATTACGTTATCATGCAAAAAGGCAGGATATGACAGGATGAAAGAGAAGAAAAATTGTAATGTGGAGATTGGAAAAAGGTTAAAACGAATTCGGGAAAACATGAATTATTCACAAGCCGGATTTGCAGAGATTTTAGATGTCAGTGACGACCATTACCGCAGGCTGGAAAGCGGAGCCAGTGGACTTACCGTAGAAAAATTGCAGCTTTTATTTGAAAAGTTACACGTAGACAGCAACTACCTGGTGAATGGGCAGAAAAAGGATGATTTTGACCTGGATGCTTATCTGGCAAGCTGTGACCGTGAGAAAAGAGATGAGCTGCTGACAAGATGTTTGGAATACATCGGAAAACTGGTAACCAGATAATCAACTATTCAGTGTGCAGCGGCGTGACAATGAAGTGTGTGCTGCCGCATGTCGGGGAATGACGGATACAGGCGGGAGAGGTACGAAGAAAAGTTATGGAGGAGAGAGAAGCTTTCCGGGAGTTTTATTTGAAGTACGCCAAGAAATTGTATCGGGTAGTGGAACGTTTGCAGGAGATACAAGAGGGTAAAGTGGGAGATATTACGGAAGATGTTGTGCAGGAAAGTTTCCTGCTGGCATTTGTCAAGTGGGATGAAATCCGGAAGTCCGGTAAACCGATGGGATGGCTGGTGGTGACGGCCAAGTATTATATTTATAATCAAATCAGAATGAAAGACAATCAGACGATTTCTTATCAAGAGAAGGATATGATTAAAAATATAGGCGTCACGGACTCAAATCTGGATTTTATTGATGATAGTCAGCTTTTGAGGGAAACGCTGACAGAGCCGGAAGAAAGAGAAATGTTCACTTATTATCTGTGTGGATATAAGTCAGCGGAAATTGCAGAAAAACTGAACATGAATGAAAATACGGTGCGTGTAAAGATTAAGAGAATGAAGGATAAGATAAGGGGAAACTGGAATGAGAGCAAGTAATAAGCAGACTTCGGAATGCGGAAGGGACCGGAATTCCACGGAAGAACTGATTAAACAACTGGAAAACCGGCTGAACCGGCTCACCGGTCAACCGGCTGAGGAGATGAATGTTGAAGAAATAGAAAATATATTAAATCTTCTGGATACGTTAAAGCCTCTGCCTGGCGGAAAAGCTTTTAATCCGGAGGAAGCCTTTGAACGTCTGGAAAGGGATTATCTGGATAATCCGGAAAAGCTGGAGCAGGCTTCGGAAGAGGCAGACAGAGCGGAACTGAAAGCAGCTTTGCGGGAGAAAGCTACGGACGCTGCTGATTCGGCAGAGCGGAAAATTGCTTCCGGGAAGCATCGACGTTTCCGTGTACTGAAAAATATAGGAATTGCCGCTGCTATTATGATTCTGGTATTTTCCGGACTGAATCTGGCAACGTATGCTACGGCAAGGAAAGGCCTGTTCGACCTTATCATCAACCGCAAAAATACCATGTCCAACATGTATGTAGGGGAAGGGGATATGGGTATGGACTACGAGGTACATGATAAAGATGTGTACACTTCCTGGGACGAGGTACCGGATGAAGCAAAGGAAGGAATTTTATTGCCAGGATATTTGCCGGAGGGGATGGAAGTAGAAGAAATTCAGGTAATGGGAACAGAGCCTATTAGGTTAGAGGCAAAATATATTGTTCCGGAAAATCCCATTATCTATATAAAATTATCGATTAAACAATTTAATGAGGTAAAAATAAAGGATGAAATAACCACTCCCCAAGCACGATATTGTGGAAGTGAAGAAATAAATGGTATGGAGTGTTATTTATACAATATGGGAGAGGAAATTTTTTACGTTTTTACAAACAATGATAATTTGTATTATTTGTATGGGACAGTGCCGACTGAAGAAATGAAAAAGGTCATTAATTCTTTGTAAAATAAAAAACTTTGCGAATTTTGCAAAGTTTTTTATTTTTTTGTAACAAAACAGGACTTTAAACACATATATATAATAGGGGGGAGAAAAAACATATAATTTCATTTAGGAGGAAAAACAATGAAAGCAAGAAAGAAAAAAAGAATTTTGTCACTGTTGTTGGCTGCTGTTTTAAGCTTTGGGATTATACCATTGAATGTTTCAGCATCTGAGTCCGCATCACTCGCTTCAATAGAGGAAATGCAGACTTATATTACCGATGAGAGGCTGGAGAACCCTGATGTGGTTATGTGCGGCTATCCGCAAGAAGGTAGTTTGAAAAGAGATTCGAGTTATTTGGTGAGCTGTAATATATCGGCGGCTTATATGAGTTATGGTCTTTACATTCAGACGGAAACGGGAACCACGGTAACCGCATCGGAGCTGGGGGTAAAGGACATTAAGGTTCAGCAGAAAAATGGTATTTTCTGGACCACCATTGCTACCTCGGGGGGAGGCTCTATTACAAATGATGATTGGTTCCTTGGTTCCTGTGAATGCAAAAATGCCGTGAGCGGAGAAATCTACCGCATTAAATGTACACATTTTGCTTACATAGGAGGAAAATATTATCACTATGACCACACGTCAGATTCATTTACATATGTCAAACCCTGATAAGGAGAATTCAAATGAAGAAATACCACCTAATTACGAAAGCAATTAATGCTGCGGGATACGATGCACTTTGCGCCACTCTGGAGTTGGAATTATTACCGGATGGACAGATACTCAGATTCTATGATGTGCCGGAAGACATCTGGTATGCCTGGAAAGGGGAATCCATGGCAGAGTCATATTTTAATCGACATATATTCGGTAGATTCGAATCGGAATTACTGGAAGCGTAAAGTCATCTTTATCCATAGATTGTGGTCCGATATGTTACACTAAATAATATCAAAACGACATTCTCCGGACCACAGGGTGTATTAGGGTTTGGGACAGCCGGCCAGCGTGCCGGCTGTCCCTTTTAAATCAGACAGAAGAGGCAGAACTTTGAATTGGTACACGAACAGCATCGTACTTGACAGTGCATCTAAAATGCGATAAAATGCAAAAGTTACCAATGAGGGAGTAGTTGGCGCCGAAGGCGTGATGTGTCAACATACCGGCAGCAATGCCTGGCATATCTTAAATAATGAGACTCATGTGCAATTTTGTAATTGTGCATGGAGTTTTTAAAACCGTGTATGATTACCTGCATACATGGTATTTTTTTGGCCATTTTATTTACAGGAGGATGAATTATGATTTATGTAGTGTACTTGTGTGTGGCGGCCGGACTTACCTTTCTGGCTATTAAAGCAGCGGATTATGTGGACTTGATTGACAAAAAGACAAGTCTGTCAGGAGCCTTCATCGGCGGCGTCATGCTGTCGGCGGTAACGTCCCTGCCGGAGATGTTTACGAGCATTTCTTCGACACTTATGCTAAAACAGCCGGGACTATGCATGGGAAACATTTTGGGAAGCGATTTGTTCAATTTGCTGATACTGGCGGTTCTGGCACTGGTGTTCTTTAAGACCTATTCCAAGGCGGATATTTCCAAGAGTCATTTGTATGTATTGGGCACCATATTGGTGGGCTACGTGGCAATTCTATTGAACATGCTGGGCATTCTGAAGGTAGAAATTCTCACGGTAAGCATTACCAGCCTTATTATTTTCGTGTGCTACGGTGTCAGCTTCAAGCATTTATCGGGAGAAGAAGGAGAGGCTTCCGATGAGGATGACAGCCGCCTTACCTTAAAACAGGTTATTGTGCGTTTTGTGCTGGTGAGCATCGGAATTATAGCATTAAGCATTGTCATTTCTTATGTTACGGATGAAATTTCCGATAAACTCAATTTGGGAAAGGGCATTGCGGGCGCCTTGTTTATGGGGATTGCAACCTCTCTGCCGGAGCTGGCTTCGTCCGTTGCTTTATTTAAGAAGAAAAGCTTTGATATTGCAGCAGGAAATATGATTGGCAGCAATATTTTTAATATGGCAATTTTGTCACTGACAGATGTACTGTATATAAAGGGCGGCGTATACGATTTCAGTGACCCCAAGACGGTCAACCTGATTTACTTCGGCATCGCGGGAACCGTGCTGATGTTTGCAGCCGTTAAATTTAAAAAGAACTGGGTAAAAGTCTGCGGTATGCTGGGAATTATTGCCTGCTATGCCTGCTTCCTTCTTGTGTAAGGGCAGAAGCTGACGAAAAGCGGTAAATACTCTAAAATAAATTGCCATTTTTCGGAAACCTTGCTATAATAGTAAGTACGAAAGGAAGGATGGAGTATGAACATTTCAGCGAAACAAAATTATTCTTATCTGTTTCAGGGACTTGGCAGTTCCACTGGAAGCACCAACTTAAATTTCCTGTCGGATTACATGAGCATCAAGAACGGAAGCTACGGAAAGCTTCTGAAGGCATATTACAATCCGGGGCACAGCAAGGAAGTTGCTGCTTTGGCAAATGATAAGGTTACAAAGGATACTTCCGAGGACACCAAGAAGTTAGCAGAAGTGCAGAGTACAACCGATAAATTAAAAGACTCGGCAGATGCCCTTTTAGCAACCGGTTCCAAGGCCGTATTCAAAGAAGATAAAATGACGGATGAGGATTACAAGGCAGTGGAAAGCTTTGTAAAGGATTACAATTCCGTAGTTTCCGCAGCCGGAAAGACGGACAGCAGTTCCATAAACCAGAGAACCACCAATATGGTTTATGCATCGGCTACCAACAGCAAGCTGTTAGCAAAGGTAGGTATTACGATAACTGAGGACAATACCTTAAGCATTGACAAGGACAGCTTCATGAAGGCGGATGTAAGCACGGCAAAGTCTTTGTTCCAGGGCAACGGTTCTTATGGTTACCGTGTTTCCGCACAGGCATCCATGATTAACTTTGCGGCGGACAGTGAGGCAGGCAAGGCAGGTACTTATACGGCAAACGGCAGATACGGCAACAACTACAATACCGGAAATCTGTTGAATTTATATTTCTAAAATAAGAAGTACATAAAAGAAAGCCATACACAAAGCGGTGCAAAACATGCGGAGTGCGTGGCTTTTTCTATTGTGTGAAAAAAAGAAAAAATTTAGGGTTGACAGAATGTCAAAAAGACGATACAATATGTCTTGCTTGCGGAAGTGCTGGAATTGGCAGACAGGCATGATTCAGGTTCATGTGTATGTACGTACGTGAGGGTTCAAGTCCCTTCTTCCGCATAAGACCCTTGATTGTATCAAGGGTCTTTTTGCTTTGTAGGAAAATTCAACGAATTTTCCTACAAAGCCCTCCGGGCAGGAGCGCACTGCGGCGGAGTGGAATCATGTCGCTGAAGCGACCCGCCGCAGGCGGAGAATCCTGCAAAGCAGGATTCTTTCTTGTATAAGAAACAGAAGGGATGCGTATACGGATGAAAACAGAAACCAATTACGCAGAAGTTTTTGACAATGCGAATATCTGGCAGATTTTGTTTAAGATTGCACCGCCGGTCATGCTGGCACTGCTTATTCAGGCGCTTTATAATATAGTAGACAGTTTCTTCGTGGGTAAATATTCGGGGGACGGTCTGACGGCGCTTTCCGTTATATTTCCTATCCAGCTTGTTATTACTGCCATTGCGGTGGGAACCGGCGTAGGCGTAAATACCCTGATGGCAAAATATTATGCGGGCAGAAAAGACAAGGAAGCGGATGCTACGGCAGGAACCGGTATGGTGCTGTCCGTCGTAAGCTGGGCGGTGTTTGCCGTTGTCAGCGCTCTTATTATGAAGCCGTACGTGTGTACTTCGGCGAAGGCGGCGGGAGCCATTAAGGATGCGGTCAGCTACGGCAACATTGTGTGCATCGGCAGCATCGGCATTTTCTTAGAAAGCAACTGGTCCAAGGTGCATCAGGCGGGCGGCAACATGAAGCTTCCCATGATAGCGCAGATTGCGGGAGCCATTACCAATATTATTTTAGACCCGTTACTCATTTTTACCTGCAAAATGGGCGTGGCGGGAGCAGCCTATGCCACGGTGGCGGGGCAGATTGTGGCAGCCGTGATTACTTCCTCCGCCATAAGAAAACCTCCCGTGTGGAGAGAATTCAAGGGTTATGCGGCAAAAATTTATCGGCTGGGTTATCCGTCCATTCTGATGCAGATGCTCTACACGGTTTACATTGTGGCATTAAATATTATTTTAGCGGGCTTTTCCGATGAAGCGGTAACGGTACTGGGACTGTATTACAAGCTGCAGACCTTTTTCTTTATTCCGCTGATGGGACTGCAGACCTGCATCGTGCCGCTGTTAAGCTACACTTATACCAGGAAGGATTATGAAAAATGCCACGGCATTATGAAGGATGCCATTCTGTTTTCCATGACCTTCATGCTCATCGGCGTGGCATGCTTTGAGGGAATCCCGGTACAGCTTCTGCGCCTGTTTTCCCACAATGAAATCGTTCTGACGGAAGGAAAGGTGGCATTCCGGCTCATAGGGTTAAGTTTTCTGCCGGCGGTAATTTCCCTGATTTTGCCGGTATATTTCCAGGCGGTCGGCATGGCGGTGAAAAGTGTGATGCTTTCCCTGACCAGACAGATTTTCTGCTTGATACCGTTCTTCTACCTGTTTTCCCTGATAGGGCTTTGTTATACCTGGCTGGCTTTCCCGGTGTCGGAAGTGATAGCGGGAAGCATCGGGCTGTACCTGTATATCCGGGAATATAAAAAGCAGAAGAAGGTACCGAAAGAAATACAAAAAGAAATGCCGGCAACGGATTGATTTTTCTTATGTAAAGTGGTATATTATGCAAATAAATGCATGAAAATGCATATTGAAACAGGAGGAAAGTTATGAAAAAGTTATTAGCAATCGTATTAACATGTGTAACCGCTGCAGCTACCCTTGCAGGATGCGGCAGCAAAGAAGCCGGCACTTCCGGTTCCAAGCAGACCAAAGTCATTGATGTGGACTTAACCAGTGAAGAATATGCATTCGGTGTAGATAAGACACAGCCGGAACTGCTTGAGAAAGTAAATGAATTTATTGAGGAAATCAAAACAAACGGCACCTTTGATGAAATCTGTGACCGTTACTTCGGCTCCGGCACTCCGGAAGGCGTACAGTCCGCAGCTTTAGATGAATCCAAGGATCAGCTTGTAGTAGCAACCAACGCAGCATTTGAGCCTTTTGAATACATGCAGGGTGAAAGCTACTATGGTATCGATATGGAAATCGCAGCAGCACTTGCCGATTATCTTGGCAAAGAGCTGGTTATCCAGAACATGGATTTCGATGCGGTTTGTCTTTCCGTAGGCCAGCAGAAATGCGACATCGCTATGGCAGGTCTTACCATTAAGGAAGACAGAAAAGAATATGTGGATTTCTCCAATCCGTACTACAGCGCTTCCCAGAGACTGATTGTTATGGCTGATGATACCGATTTCGATGACTGCAAGAGCGCAGAAGATGTAGAAGCCAAGTTAAACGAAAAAGCTGCAGAAGGCGGCGTTAAGATCGGTGTGCAGAACGGTACTACCGGTCAGTTCTATGTAGAAGGTGATGAGAGCTGGGGATTCGCAGGAATTTCCGCAGCAGAATGTGTTCCCTACAAGAACGGTTCCCTTGCCGTACAGGATTTGATTAACGGCAACATCAAATATGTGATCATTGACTCCGCACCTGCTAAATGCATTACCGAAGCCATCAACAAGATGCAGTAAGTAAAAGCGAAAACAGAAAGGTACTGAAAAGATTTCATGGGCAATTTTAATCTGAAAGTAGATAAATTCATAAACATTTTTATTGAACAGAACGGTTACGTTAAGGTTGTGGAAGGCCTTAAGAATACTCTTCTGATTGCGGTAATCGGTCTTATTATCGGTATTGTCATCGGTACGCTGATTGCCACCGTGAGGGTCATTCCCAAATACAAGGTGCTTCCCAGAATTTTAAACGGATTCTGCAGCTTTTATGTAGGGCTCTTCCGCGGTACTCCCATGGTGGTACAGCTTCTGGTATTTTACTATGTTATGCTGCCGATTATAGGAGTGAAAATGACGGGCGTAAATGTATCCATTCTGGTATTCGGATTAAACAGCGGTGCCTATATTTCGGAAATCATGCGAAGCGGTATTCTTTCCGTGGACCACGGACAGATGGAGGCGGGACGTGCCGTAGGCTTAAGCTTTGGTACGACCATGATGAAAATTGTCATTCCGCAGGCGGTGAAAAATATTCTGCCGACTTTGGGAAATGAGTTTATTGCTCTGATTAAGGAAACTTCCGTAGTAAGCTTTGTAGGCGCAGCCGATTTGTATGTGGCATTCAACTACATCGGAAGCAACAGTTACGAGTTTATGGTTCCTTACCTGGTAATGGCCATCATTTATATAGTGATAGTGCTGCTTATCAGCGGAGGCATTAAGATTATGGAAAGGAGCCTGAGAAAAAGTGATAGACGTCATTAATCTGAAAAAGAAATTTGGAGATACCGAAGTCTTAAAGGGTATTGATGTAACCATCAACAAGGGTGATATCGTCGTGGTAATCGGTCCTTCCGGTTCCGGTAAAAGTACTTTTTTAAGATGCTTAAACTGTATGGAAGATCCCACCGGCGGACAGATTATCTTCAATGGTGTGGATATTGCCGATATGAGAGTGGATATCAACGTGCACAGAAGACACATGGGCATGGTATTCCAGCATTTCAACCTGTTTAACAACAAGACTGTGCTGCAGAATATTATGCTGGCTCCCGTGTATTTAAGATGTCAGGATTTAAGAAAAGCAAAGAAAAAGAATTTCTTCCTTAAAATTTCCAATGTATTCCGGAAAAAGGATGCAAGAAAGGAGCCGGTGCCCATAAACACCACTCCTGCAAAGATTAAGGAAGAGGCAAAGGCGGAAGCACTGGAGCTGCTTCGGAAAATCGGTCTGGAGGATAAAGCAAATGTGTATCCCTCCACACTTTCCGGAGGACAGAAGCAGAGAGTTGCCATTGTCAGAAGTCTTGCCATGAAGCCGGATGTCATTTTGTTTGACGAACCCACCAGTGCGCTGGATCCGGAAATGGTAGGAGAAGTTCTTGATTTGATGAAAGCGCTTGCCAAAGAGGGCATGACCATGATTATCGTGACTCACGAAATGGGATTTGCCAAGGAAGTGGCAACCAATGTTCTGTTTATTGATGACGGACAGATTTTGGAGAGTGCGCCTCCGGCAGAATTTTTCGCAAATCCGAAGAACCCTCGTTTGAAAGAATTTTTATCCAAGGTTTTAGTATAAAAAGACACCCATGAGATTGTCGGAAATGACAGTCTTATGGGTGTTTTTTGCAGATTACGGTAAAACAGCGAGGATGGCTTCTTTTGTGGCATTTACGTTGCCCTGTATCATTTTTTTTGAGCCGCCGCACTTAGCGGAAAGCTTTTCCCGAAGAATAGCCGCTAACTGTGTGCAGTCGAAGGCTTCGCCGCCTCCGGCAATAAAGGTATAGCCGGTATCGTCCGATCCGGAGAACAGAGCCGAATAGCCGGGATAGGAAGCCGTCAGGGTATTGACCGCATTGCGGACAGCCTTTACATCCATGGGCTCCGTAAATAAAACGGCATGGTCTGTTTCGGCATAAGATGGCAGGGAGGAGAGGGACTGCAGGAGCAATTTTTCCTGAAGCGCATTGATACGCTGCTGCTTTTCAAAAGCCTCCTGCTTTAAGCGCTCCACGGCATCCGGGATTTTTTCAAAGGGTACCGAAAGGCTGTTGCTTAAAAGGCGGAGAACGGAAAGGTCTGTACCGTAATCGGCGAGGGCACGCATGCCGCATTTTATGGTAAGGCGCATGCCGCCGCGGTGGGAAACGGCTTCGGTGATTTTGATAAGTCCGATCTGACCGGTGGTGTCCACATGGGGAGCACAGCAGGCACAAAGGTCCACTCCGGGGATTTCCACAATCCGGACAGCCCCTTCAATTTCGATTTTGCTGCGGTAGGAAAGGGAAGACAGTTCCTCGGGAGAAGGGAAGTAGGCCTTTACGGGGAGATTTTCAAATACCACCCGGTTGGCTGCTTTTTCCAATTCGGAAATATCTTCCAAAGAAATGGAACCGTTTACATCTAATGTGGTATAATCATTACTGAGGTGGAAGCCTACGTTGTCGTAGCCCCATTTTTTATGCATGAGACCGGACAGAATATGTTCGCCGGTGTGCTGCTGCATATAGTCAAAGCGTTGTTCCCAGTCCACTGTGCCGGATACCTTTTCGCCCACGGGAAGAGGGGACGGCAGGAAATGCGTCAGGGTATTGTCTTTGTCAATGGACACATGCAGTACGGGGAGGGAGCCAAGCATACCGCTGTCGGAGCCCTGGCCGCCTTCTTCGGGGAAAAAAGCGGTGCGGTCCAAAATGACGGCAAAGCAGTCGGCCTCTTCGGCATTTACGGGGACGCAGGACAGTACTGTGGCTTCAAATTGGGTAATATGGGGATTTGTGTCATATATTTTTTCGGTCATTTTACGTGAAAGCTCCTTTTTCTTATAAATGATATGGATTATTATAAAAGAAAAAACCGCTTTTTGGCAATAGAAAATGAGTTGAATCGCAAAATGACTTATGCTATAATAAAACGATTGCGCAAAGATAAATAACAGGAATATCAAGCATGGAGGAATATGCAGAGAGGAGCATGTATGAAGGCATTTTTAATCTTGGAAGACGGAACCGTATTTGAAGGAAATCATATCGGCGCGGATAAGGAAATTATCAGCGAAATCGTATTTAATACTTCAATGGCCGGTTACTTAGAGGTATTGACGGACCCTTCCTATGCGGGACAGGCTGTATGTATGACATACCCTTTGATTGGAAACTACGGTGTGTGCAGAGAGGACTGTGAGTCGTTGAAGCCCTGGCCGGACGGATTTATTGTAAGGGAATTATCCAGAATTCCCAGCAATTTCAGATGCGATGTAAGCATTCAGGAATATCTTGAGGAGAACGGCGTTCCCGGTATCGAAGGCATCGACACCAGAGCCCTGGTCCGGATTTTGAGAGAAAAGGGTACCATGAACGGTATGATTACCACCAATGCCGATTACAAGTTAGAGGAAGTCATTCCGAAGTTAAAGGCTTATACCACGGGCAATGTGGTGGAAAAAGTAACCTGCAGTGAAAAATATACCATGGCGCCTTCTAAGGATCTTGCCGACAACGGCCCCATTTCCGGTTCTGCCGTTTTCGTGAAAGCCGATTATGAAGCAGGAAAGCGCGAGATGCGCCCCTCCATGGTAAAGGAGCTGAACGGAGCAGGCTTAAAGGTAGCGCTGATGGACTTCGGCGCAAAGAGAAACATTCCTCATTCTCTTTGCCAGAGAGGCTGCGAGGTAACCATTTATCCCGCACAGACAAAAGCGGAAGAAATCATTGCGGATGCACCGGACGGCATCATGCTTTCCAACGGACCGGGAGACCCGAAGGAGTGCAGCGAAATTATTAAAGAGATTAAAAAGCTCTATGACACGGATATTCCTATTTTTGCTATCTGCTTAGGCCACCAGCTTATGGCGCTTGCCACAGGAGCGGATACTCATAAATTAAAATACGGACACAGAGGCGGCAACCATCCGGTCAAGGACCTTGCCACAGGAAGAGTGTATATTTCTTCCCAGAACCACGGCTATGTGGTAGACACGGACAACCTGGATCCGAAGATTGCGGTTCCCGCTTTCATCAATGTAAACGACGGAACCAACGAAGGTCTTTCCTACACCGGCAAGCGCATCTTCACTGTGCAGTACCATCCGGAAGCATGCCCCGGACCGCAGGACTCCGGCTATCTGTTTGACAGATTTATTGATATGATGAAGGACAAGAAGGAAGGAGGAAACAAAAATGCCTAAGAATCCCAATGTAAAACGAGTTATGGTAATCGGCTCCGGCCCCATTGTCATCGGTCAGGCAGCAGAATTTGACTATGCAGGAACCCAGGCCTGCCGTTCCTTAAAGGAAGAAGGAGTGGAGGTTATCTTAGTAAACTCCAACCCCGCAACCATTATGACGGACCGGGATATTGCAGACAAAGTATACATTGAACCTCTTACCTTAAAGGTACTGGAACAGATTATTGAAAAAGAAAAGCCCGACTCCATTCTGCCGACCTTAGGCGGACAGGCAGGCTTAAACCTCGGTATGGAATTAGAGGAATCCGGTTTCCTTGCGTCCCACAATGTAAAGCTTTTGGGCACCACGGCGGCAACCATCCGCAATGCGGAAGGACGTCAGGAATTTAAGGACTTAATGGAGCGTATCGGAGAGCCCTGCGCCGCATCCAAGGTAGTGGAAAACGTAGAAGACGGTGTGGCATTTACCGAACAGATCGGTTACCCGGTTGTGCTTCGTCCCGCATATACATTAGGCGGTTCCGGCGGCGGTATTGCCCACAACCAGACCGAATTAGAGGAAATTCTGGAAAACGGTCTCCGTCTTTCCCGTGTAGGACAGGTTCTGGTGGAAAGATGTATTGCCGGCTGGAAGGAAATCGAATACGAAGTAATGCGTGACAGCGCAGGCAACTGCATCACCGTATGTAATATGGAAAACATTGACCCGGTAGGTGTGCACACCGGCGACAGTATCGTAGTGGCACCCTCCCAGACCTTAAGCGATAAAGAGTACCAGATGCTTCGTAGCTCTGCACTTAACATCATCAATGAGCTGGGCATCACCGGCGGCTGTAACGTACAGTTTGCCCTGCATCCCACCAGCTTTGAATACTGTGTTATCGAAGTAAATCCCCGTGTAAGCCGTTCTTCCGCACTGGCAAGTAAGGCAACCGGTTATCCCATTGCCAAGGTTGCGGCAAAAATCGCACTGGGCTATACTCTGGACGAAATCAAGAATGCCATTACCGGCAAGACCTATGCCAGCTTTGAACCGGCTCTGGACTACTGCGTTGTCAAGATGCCCAGACTTCCGTTCGATAAGTTCATTACCGCAAAGAGAACCCTGACCACCCAGATGAAGGCAACCGGTGAAGTTATGAGTATCTGCACCAACTTCGAGGGCGCCCTCATGAAGGCAATCCGTTCTTTGGAGCAGCATGTGGACTGCCTGTTAAGCTATGATTTCTCCGCACTCTCCAAGGAAGATTTATACGAGAGATTAAAGATTGTGGATGACCAGAGAATCTGGGTTATCGCCGAAGCTTTAAGAAAGGGCATCAGCTACGAAGAAATCCATGACATTACCATGATTGACCTCTGGTTTATCGATAAAATCCAGAGAATTGTGGAAATGGAAGATGCCTTAAAGGCAGGCCCTCTTACGGTAGAACTGTTAAGAGAAGCCAAGAGAATCGAATTCCCGGACAATGTCATTGCCAGACTGACCGGCAAAAAAGAAGCAGAAATCAAGGAAATGCGTTACGCAAACGGCATCAAGGCAGTATTCAAGATGGTAGATACCTGCGCGGCAGAATTTGCGGCAAGCACGCCTTACTATTATTCCTGCTTCGGCGGCGAGTGCGAGGCAAACGGCGAACGCACCAAGAAGAAGGTTTTAGTACTCGGTTCCGGTCCCATCCGTATCGGACAGGGTATTGAATTCGACTACTGCTCCGTACATGCCACCTGGGCATTTGCAAGAGCAGGCTATGAAACCATTATCATCAACAACAACCCGGAAACTGTCAGCACCGACTTCGATATTGCAGACAAACTGTATTTTGAACCGCTGACACCGGAAGATGTGGAAAATGTAGTAAATATTGAAAAGCCCGACGGCGCGGTGGTACAGTTCGGCGGACAGACGGCAATCAAACTGACCGAAAGCCTGATGAAGATGGGCGTTCCCATTTTAGGCACCAAGGCAGAGGATGTGGATGCGGCAGAGGACAGAGAGCTGTTCGATGAAATCCTGCAGAAGACCGAAATTCCCCGTGCGGCAGGCGGTACCGTATTTACCGCGGAAGAAGCCAAGGAAGTGGCAAACCGCTTAGGTTATCCGGTACTGGTAAGACCTTCCTACGTGCTTGGCGGACAGGGTATGCAGATTGCTACAAGCGATGAAGAAATCGAAGAGTTTATGGCAATCATCAACCGTATTGCACAGGACCACCCGATTCTGGTAGATAAATATCTGCAGGGTAAGGAAGTGGAAGTCGATGCGGTCTGCGACGGTACGGACATTTTAATCCCCGGCATTATGGAGCATATCGAGAGAACCGGTATCCACTCCGGCGACTCCATTTCCGTATATCCGGCACCGACCATCGATATGGCAGTGAAGGAAAAAATTGCGGAATACACCAAGAGACTGGCACAGGCACTGCATGTCAAAGGTCTGATTAACATCCAGTTTATTGCCATCGGCGAGGAAGTTTACGTTATCGAGGTCAACCCCCGTTCTTCCCGTACCGTACCTTACATCAGCAAGGTAACCGGTATTCCCATTGTGGATCTGGCAACAGAGGTTATTTTAGGAAAGACCATTAAGGAACTGGGCTATGAGCCGGGACTGCAGAAGGAAGCAGAGTATTTTGCCATCAAGATGCCCGTGTTCTCCTTTGAAAAAATCCGTGGTGCGGAAATCAGCTTGGGACCGGAAATGAAGTCCACCGGTGAATGCTTAGGTATTGCCAAGACCTTCCACGAAGCGCTGTTTAAGGCGTTCCTGGGAGCCGGTGTGGAGCTGCCCAAGCACAAGCAGATGATTATTACTGTAAAGGATGCGGACAAGCCGGAAGCAGTGGATGTGGCACGCCGTTTTGAAAAGTTAGGATATATTATTTACGCAACCAGAAGTACGGCGGCAGCCTTAAAGGATGCAGGTGTGAAGGTGCGTAAAATCAATAAGATTTCCCAGGAATCCCCGACCGTTATGGACCTCCTGTTAGGCCATAAGATTGACCTGGTAATCGACACCCCGACCCAGGGACGTGACAAGTCAAGAGACGGCTTCTTAATCCGCCGTACCGCGATTGAAACCGGTGTTTACTGTATCACCGCCATGGATACGGCAAACGCGCTGGCCACCAGCTTAGAGCATACGGCTGACAAGCTTTCCTTAGTGGATATTGCTTCTTTATAGTAAGGAGGACTTATGGGAGAGAAAACAGTGGAAAAATCATTTCTGTACCTGCTTCCCGAAAAGCACATGGCAGAGGAGCTGGCACAGGTGCTGACCGATACGGGCTTTGACAAGAAAAAAGTGGAAATCTGGAAAGAAATCAATCTTTTGGAGCTTACTTTGGAAAACGGTTCGGTATATGTGGAAGATTTTGAGGAGTCCTTGCGGAAAGAGGATGAGGACACCCTTTCCGGGCTCGGAATGCAGCATGTATATTCGGTGACCTATCCGGCAGAGGAAGCGAAAAGCGTAAGAGAAATCATGCAGAAATGGATGGCTTCCTTCGGCGGAAAGTTAGGCTCCGACACAGAGGATTTTGCCCCGTTTCTTACCATAGAGGAATTGTAATGCAGGTAGTGAATTACCAGAAGGAATTAGAAAAAATCCTTGCAGGGATAGAAAAGAAACAAGAGAGTGGAGAAGAAGTCCCCACTCTTTTCCTGCATAGCTGCTGTGCACCCTGCAGCAGTTATGTGCTGAAATATCTCCGTTCTTATTTTGCGATCACGGTGTTTTACTACAACCCCAACATTACGGAACAGGAAGAATACCGGAAACGGGCGGAGGAACAGAAACGGCTGATTGGTATTTACAATGAACAGGTAAAAGCGGGACAGGCAAAAGGCTATGAAATTTCCTATGTGGACGGCTGTTTTGATTTTGACAAATTTATTGAAATGGCAAAGTCCTATGCAGACTGCCCGGAAGGCGGGGAGCGCTGCTTTTTATGCTATGAAATGCGGCTTCGTAAAACGGCGGAAGAAGCGCTGGCACGGGGATTTTCCTATTTCGGCACCACCCTTACCATCAGCCCCTTAAAAAATGCGGCAAAGTTAAATGAAATCGGACAGCGCATTGAAAAAGAACTGGGGATTTTGTGGCTGCCGTCGGATTTTAAGAAAAAAGAAGGCTATAAGCAGTCCATAGAGCTGTCCGGGAAATACGGATTATACAGACAGGATTTCTGCGGCTGCGCCTATTCCAAGGCGGAACGGGAGAGACAGCGCAGAGCAAAGGAATAAGTTGTTACCAATAATGTGCAGGTTAGGAAAGGATTGAAAAGAGCAGTATGAAGAAAATCTTGGATTTGATATCGGAGGAAATGCAGCAGGCATTTGCGGCAGCCGGATACGATGCGGAATTGGGACGGGTAACCGTATCCAACCGCCCCGACCTTTGTGAATACCAGTGCAACGGCGCCATGGCAGGCGCCAAGAAGTACCACAAAGCGCCGATTATGATTGCTAATGATGTGGCAGAAAAATTAAGCGACAGCAAGGTTTTTGCCGAGGTGCAGGCAGTGGCTCCCGGTTTCCTTAATTTGAAAATAAAGAACAGCTTTTTTACCGATTACTTAAAAGAAATGGAGAAGGCGGATAAATTCGGTCTGGACAAACCGGAAAAGCCCATGAAAATTGTAGTGGACTACGGCGGAGCCAACATCGCAAAACCCCTCCATGTGGGACATATCCGTTCTGCTGTTATCGGCGAAAGCGTAAAGCGTATTTTACGTTACTGCGGTCATGAGGTCATCGGCGACGTGCATCTGGGCGACTGGGGTCTGCAGATGGGTCTGGTTATTACCGAATTAAAGGAAAGAAAGCCGGATCTGGTTTATTTTGATGACAGCTTTACCGGAGAATATCCCACAGAAGCGCCCTTTACCATTTCCGAATTAGAGGAGCTTTATCCCACAGCCAGCAAAAAGAGCAAGGAAGACCCGGAATACAAGGCAAAAGCCATGGATGTTACCTTCAAGATGCAGAGCGGTGTGAGAGGATACCGCGCTATCTGGAAGCATATCTTAAATGTTTCCGTAGCGGACTTAAAGAAAAACTACGGCAGCCTGAATGTGGATTTCGATTTGTGGAAAGGGGAAAGCGATGTCCATGACATCATCCCCGGCATGGTGGAATACATGAAGAAGGAAGGCTATGCCCACGAAAGCGAAGGCGCCCTCGTAGTGGATGTGAAGGAAGATACCGATACCAAGGAAATTCCCCCCTGCATGATTTTGAAATCCGACGGCGCATCCCTTTACAACACCACGGACCTTGCAACCATCATGGACCGTATGGAGAATATTCATCCCGATGAAATTATTTATTTGACGGATAAGAGACAGGAGCTTTATTTTGTGCAGGTATTCCGCTGTGCACGAAAGACCGGGCTTGTTAAACCGGAAACCATCTTAAAGTGGATTGGTTTCGGCACCATGAACGGCAAGGACGGAAAGCCCTTTAAGACCCGTGACGGCGGCGTTATGCGCTTAGAGGTGCTGATTCGGGAAACCACCGAGGAAATGTACCGCAAGATTACCGAAAACCATGAGCTTTCCGAAGAGGAAGCCAAGAATACAGCCAAACTGATTGCACTGGCAGCCTTGAAATACGGCGACCTTTCCAATCAGGCATCCAAGGATTATGTATTTGACTTAGACCGCTTTACCTCCTTTGAAGGTGATACCGGCCCTTACATCCTTTACACCATTGTCCGTATCAAGTCCATCCTGAACAAGTATAAGGAACAGGGCGGCAGCCCGGATACGGCAGAGCTTATGGATGCCGTAAGTGCTTCCGAAAAGGATTTAATGATGCAGCTTGCGGGCTTCAAGAGCACCATGGAGAGTGCGGGAGCCGAACTGGCGCCCCATAAGATTTGCGCTTACATCTACGACCTGGCAAACGCCTTCAACCGTTTCTACCACGAAACCAGAATTCTGGCGGAAGAGGATGAGAAGAGAAAAGAAGGTCTGATTGCCCTTCTGGTACTGACCAAAGAAATTATGGAAACCTGTATCGATGTGCTGGGATTTTCCGCACCGGACAGGATGTAGAAACGGAAACTTAAAAATTCTTGCATCTGCTTTGCAGTCTGTGTTATTATGACTGCAAAGCAGATTTTCTTTTATCAAAATAACAATCTTATTTCAAATCTTTGTGTGAGGAGTCCTTGGGAAAGGCGGTGGAAAGGATGGAAGGAATGACGGATAATGAATTGAAAACGGTGCTGATAGAACAGTACACAAATTTGCAACGGATTAAAAAGGCAAATGGTGATACTTTCAATGAAGAACTGGAGTATCAGATTAAGACAACCACTGCAAAATTGTCATCCATGGGTGTAAGTGTAGAAGATTTGACGTTGTGATACCGTAAGTAAAAGAGCAGGGCGTAGGCACCTGCTCTTTTATGGGTTTGAATCTGGTTTGTTCTGGCTTTCAGATTCCTCAGCGAGAATTTTTTCTATTCTCATAATATTAGGTTGCGTAGGTGTAAATTTAACACCTCGTCTTATAAGATTGATAATTTTTTTTGCATTTTTCTCTATAGCAGCTAACTTCTTTAGATCCTTAATTTCCATGAAAACATCTTGTTTAATATAAGGATTTAATATATATTCTTCTGTGATTGGAAACATGTCTTGAAATAGAAAGGCCTGTTCTATGCCATTAACCTTGATAATTTTTATATGATCATGTTTCTTATTATTTTCTATCTTCTTTTTGATTATATTTTTATATTTATCTATTTGTGTGCTACAAGGTATAACCCACAATAATCCGGTTGAATTATCCTTAAAAGCATAGTAGTGCGGTCTTTGAGTTGCTTCTTTATTAGCCTTTAAATACGCTTCGCCAATATAATCAAAGAATTCATCTTTTATAAAATATAATCGGCCATTTACAAAATCCATATTAACCTCTTTAGTATAATAGCCCTCTTCAAAGAGAAGAAGGCTATCATAAAACTTAAACATTGTCCACTTGATTACACGCATAACAATTAGCGAGAAACTGATTCACTACCTATTTATATAGTGCGCATGGTAGTTAGCGCAAAACTTAACATACTAAATTTTCGCTCTTTCGATGGAAATATACCAAACGAAGAAACCATTTCTGATTTCTTACTTATATTATACACCATTATGAGAAATAGAGTAGTGGTAATGTTACACAAAAAATATATGAAATATATAGATGCTTTCAATAATGCGTACAAAAGTGTAAACAAGTGTAAACAAAACGTACGTTCCGGCAGATGCCAGAAAACCAAGTAAAATCAATGGTTTTTAAGGCATTAAAAAATAGCGAGAGGGGGATTCGAACCCTCGACACTACGGGTATGAACCGTATGCTCTAGCCAACTGAGCTATCTCGCCATAAGGAATAAAAACATATAAAATTTTGTTCCGAAAGTTCTTTCGGAGTGGGGCCTATAGGGCTCGAACCTATGACCCTCTGCTTGTAAGGCAGATGCTCTCCCAGCTGAGCTAAGACCCCTTGTCGCAACCGACTTGGCTATTGTAGCTTATATAAGGGCATTTTGTCAATAGATTTTTTGAAAATTTTTGAAGAAATTTGTACGAGGGCATAAAGTGCCGGATTTTTCTGCATTTTTTTGTGGTGCAATTGTGGCGGTTAGTGTATACTGGAAAGGATGGGAGAGAAACAGGAGCATGGTAAAGAAGGAAAAACTGTCACAATTTTATTTTACACAATACCGGGAGGGTACAGCCCGGTACCGAAAAAAGAATCAGGACGGCAAGGCAGGGTATGTAAAAAGAGCCAAAAGCCTGTCCATAGAGCTGCAGAGGATAAGGTCCGGTCATGTGAAGGAAGCAAAGCTGGAGGACTATCACAGACAGGTGAGAAATCTTTGCTACTTTGCCTTTAAGCAGAATAACCAGGTAGCCATTATGCAAATCCGGGATTTCCTTTTGCCGGAACTGGTACGGCTGGATCTGGCTGCCATGAAGCCTTCGGAACAGGAAATTGTCACGGAGAAATTTCTGGACTATCTTAGGAATGAGATGAACGGGGAACTCTGTGTCAGGACCTTGAAAGACCTTACGGTTTCCTATGCGGAATACGGCATCCGGGAACAGATTATTGATCTGGTACCCTTGAAGCCGGAAACGGAATTTCCCAAAGCGCGTGCCATGCAGAGACATTTTATCCTGCATATCGGTCCGACCAACTGTGGAAAGACCTATCATGCCCTGACCCGCCTAAAGGAAGCGGAAAACGGAGCATACTTAGGCCCTTTGCGTCTGCTGGCGCTGGAAGTGTATGAAAAGATGACGGACGAAGGGGTAACCTGCACCATGCTGACCGGTGAGGAATGCATTTATCAGGAAAACAGCCGGGTCATTTCTTCCACTATAGAAATGATGGATACGGAACAGGTCTATGATATTGCGGTCATTGACGAGGCGCAGATGATAGTGGACTCCGACAGAGGGCACTCCTGGACGAGAGCCGTTTTGGGCGTACAGGCAAAGGAAATCCACATCTGCATGAGCCCTGCCGGAGAAAAGGTTATCAAGCACTTAATCAACATGTGCGGCGATACCTATGAGGAGCATCACTATGAAAGAAAGACGCCGCTTGTTTATGAGGACAGGCCCTTTGTGTTTCCAGATGATGTAAGGGACGGTGATGCCCTGATTGTATTTACCAAGAGGGCGGTATTAGATATTGCCGGACGTCTTGAGCGGGAAGGCATCAAGACCAGTGTGGTTTACGGCAGCCTGCCGCCGGAAATCCGCCGCAGACAGATTCATCTGTTTGCCGGAAAGGAAACGAAAGTGGTGGTTTCCACGGATGCCATCGGTATGGGCTTAAATCTGCCGGTACGACGAATTGTATTTTTACAGGCGGAAAAATTTGACGGCAAGGAAAAAAGAAAGCTTACCGTACCGGAGATCCGTCAGATAGCGGGAAGAGCGGGAAGATTCGGCATGTACGATACCGGCTATGTGAATGCCTGCGGTGACGAAGAGTGGGAGTATATCAAAGAACGTTATAATAAGGAAGAACTTCCGATTGAAAAGGTAAGTCTGGGCTTTCCGACGGTGCTTCTTAACATGGACGAGCCCCTTGACCGGATTTTAACGGTGTGGAAAAGCGTGGAGCCGGACGAACCCTTTGAAAAAATCAGCATTGAGGATATGCTTTTCCTCTATGAAAAGGCTTACCGGGAGCGGAAGGACATCGACGGCTTTGAGGACAAGCATGTGCTTTACCGGATGTTAACCTGCTCCATCGATGTCAAAAACAGGGATATTGTGTCCCTGTGGCTGGAATACTGCAAGACCTATACGGCGGATGTGACGTTGTTTTTCCCAACGCTCGGCATTTGCAACGACAAGGGTCTGATGCGGTACGAAACATACTATAAGATGCTGGATTTATACCACCAGTTTTCCAACAGACTGGGCAAGGAAATCGATATAAGGCGTCTGGATGCGGCAAGGGAAAAGACGGAGTTAAGCATCATGCAGGCTCTTGCCAAGAATAAAAAAGAATATATCAACACCTGTAAATACTGCGGAAAGACATTGCCCTTCGGTTATGAATTCCGGGTTTGCAATGCCTGCTACGCGGACCGCGGCTGGATTTACAAAAAAATGGATTCCGAGGTATAAATTTCCCATCTTGTCCATATACTGGTAAAAAAGCCCCGATGGGCGGAATGTGAGGTCAGCATATGGCAAGAGGTCAGAGAAAATCCATAGACGAAAAAATCAGGGAAAAGGAAGAACTGATTGGAGCATTAAAGGTGCGTATCCAGTCGGAGGAAAGAGAACTGAATGACCTGCTTACGGAAAAAAGAAACAAGGAAGCGGAGGCTATTACCAGGATGCTTGCGGAAGCGGGTATCAGCATGGAAGAGGCAAAAGATTTGATTGCACAGCACGTGGCGGACTTAAAAACCGCATAGCCACGGCGGGCTTAAAAACAAAAACGGTAATACCGGTGGAGATACCAACGGAGGTAACATATGAGAATCGGAATGGGATATGATGTACACAGACTGGCGGAAAACAGAAAGATGATTATCGGCGGGGTGGAAATCCCGTATGAAAAAGGTCTTTTAGGGCATTCGGATGCGGACGTACTGCTGCATGCCGTTATGGATGCGCTGCTGGGAGCGGCGGCACTGGGCGATATCGGCAAACATTTTCCGGATACGGATGCCGCTTACGAAGGCATTTCTTCGCTGGTGCTTTTGGAAAAAGTGAGGGATTTGCTGGAGGAAAACTGTTTCTTCGTGGAAAATATTGATGCCACCATTATAGCGCAGGCGCCCAAAATGCGTCCCTATATTGATGAAATGCGGAAAAACATCGCAGGACGGCTGGGAATTACCCTTTCCCAGGTAAACGTAAAAGCCACTACGGAAGAGGGGCTTGGCTTTACCGGCAACAAGGAAGGAATATCCGCCCAGGCTGTCTGCATGTTAAACAGCCCGAGAGAACTGTACGCCCAGGATGTGGAGCTTTTGGAAAAGAGCAGAACCGCATCAGGATGTGCAGGATGCACGGGATGTACGAAAAATTTATAAGACAAGGCGCAGCTCACAGCGGGCTGCGTTTTTTTTGCCAAAATACCGGAACAATGAGGGCACGAAAGCGCTTTGTTTCTTGACAAACGGCATTTTTTTGCTTATTCTACTAAATGTATACTATACATGTGGTAGTGTACCCATGGAAAAACGGTTTCTTATCAAAAACAATATAGGAAAACGACAATCGGAGGCAATGTAAAAATGGAAAATAAATTACACATTTACAATACCCTTACCAAGAAGGAAGAATTGTTTGTGCCCAATACGGACGGCAAGGTGGCAATGTATACCTGCGGACCTACTGTATATCATTTCGCTCATATCGGCAACTTAAGAAGCTACATCATGGAGGACCTTTTGGAGAAAACACTCCGCTACCTGGGCTATGATGTAAAGCGTGTCATGAATATTACGGATGTAGGGCATCTTTCCAGCGATGCGGATACCGGTGAGGATAAGATGTTAAAGGGTGCCAAGAGAGAGCACAAGACCGTTATGGAGGTGGCAAAGTTCTATACGGATGCGTTCTTTTCCGACTGCAGAAAGTTAAACATCAAGCGCCCGGATGTGGTAGAACCGGCGACCAACTGCATTCCTGAATTTATCCATATGATTGAGGTACTGCTGGAAAAAGGTTTCGCCTATGAAATGGGCGGCAACATTTATTTTGATACTTCCAAATTACAGAATTACCACGTATTCTCAGGACAGACCGAGGATGAGCTTTTAGTAGGCGTCAGGGACGACGTGGAAGAGGATACCAACAAGAAGAACAAGAGTGATTTCGTGCTCTGGTTTACCAAGTCCAAATTTGATGACCAGGAATTAAAATGGGAAAGCCCCTGGGGACTGGGATATCCCGGCTGGCACATTGAATGCTCCTGCATCAGCATGAAACATCTGGGCGAATACATGGATATCCACTGCGGCGGCGTGGACAATATTTTCCCGCACCATACCAATGAAATTGCGCAGAGTGAGTCCTATCTCGGACATAAATGGTGCAATTACTGGTTCCATGTGCATCACTTAAACGACAAGAGCGGCAAGATGAGCAAATCCAAGGGCGATTTCCTGACCGTTTCCTTACTGGAAGAAAAGGGCTACAATCCCCTTGTATACAGACTGTTCTGCTTACAGTCCCATTACCGCAATCCGCTTGAGTTTTCCTATGAAGTGCTGGACAACATGACGACCGCTTACAATAAGCTCTTAAAGAGAATTGCCGATTTGTCCGATGAAGGAGAAGTGGACAAAGAGAAGTTTGCAGAGTACAAAACCCGTTTTGAAGATGCTCTCTGCGATGACTTAAATTCCTCCATGGCGATTACCGTTCTGTATGAGATGCTAAAGGCAGACATGAACGACAAGACCAAGAGAGAACTGGTAAAGAGCTTTGATGAAGTACTTTCCCTGGATTTACTGTCCGGCAAGGCTGCAGACAGCACGGAGGAGTCCGTGGACGAAGAATTAAAGGCTTATGTGCTTTCCAAGATTGAAGAAAGAAAAGCAGCCAAGAAGGAAAAGGATTTTGCAAAGGCGGATGCCATCCGTGCGGAGCTTTTGGAAAAGGGCATTGTGATTGAAGATACCAGAGAGGGCGTAAAATGGAAGAAGGCTTAAGTCTTGTTTCGGAAATAAGGAAGACATTTGCACTGCCCGGGGTGGACGTAAGGAGTTATTCTCCGCTGGCGCTTGCCTATATCGGGGATGATGTGTACGACGTGGTGGTGCGCACCTTTGTGGTGGAGCATGCCAACCGCTCCGCACACGATCTGCATAAAATTTCCAGCCATTTTGTAAAGGCACAGACCCAGGCCGCCATGATAGAGGCGCTGGAGGAGCTGCTTACGGAAGAGGAAGAAGCGGTTTACAAAAGAGGACGGAACGCCAAGGCTTACACCACGGCAAAGAATGCCAGCGTGGCGGACTACCGGAAAGCAACGGGACTGGAAGCTCTTATGGGTTATCTGTATCTGTCCGACAGAATGGACAGGGTGTTAGAGCTTATGAAAGAGGGCTTTACCCGGCTGGAGCTTACAGTACGCGAAGGACATTAACGGAACTGAATGAAAATAACAGGGAGAATAACAATGTCCACGGAATAGACATTGTTTTCAAAGGAGATTGAATTGGGATACGAAGAATTTACCATAGAAGGACGGAACGCTGTCATTGAAGCCTACCGTGCCGGCAAAACCATAGATAAGCTTTTTATCCTGGACGGCTGCACGGACGGACCGGTCATGACCATCAAACGGGAAGCAAAAAAAGCGGGAACTCTCGTTAAGTTTGTAACGAAGGAAAGACTCGACCAGATGTCGGAAACCGGCAAGCATCAGGGGGTTATTGCCTATGCGGCAGCCTATTCCTATGCGGAGGTAGAGGATATTTTAGAAAATGCCAGAAAGAAGGGAGAGCCTCCTTTCATTTTCCTTTTAGACAACATAGAGGACCCGCATAATCTGGGCGCCATTATCCGTACCGCAAATTTATCGGGAGCACACGGTGTGATTATTCCCAAGAACCGGGCGGCAGGTCTTACGGCCACCGTTGCCAGAACATCCGCAGGTGCGTTAAATTATACACCCGTGGCAAAGGTTACCAATCTGGCGCAGACCATCGAAGACCTGAAAAAAGAAGGTCTTTGGTTTGTATGTGCGGATATGGACGGTACGGTGATGTATGATTTGAACCTGAAAGGTCCCATCGGTGTGGTAATCGGCAACGAAGGGGAAGGTGTAGGCAGACTGGTGAAGGAAAAATGCGACATGGTGGCATCCATTCCCATGAAGGGGGATATTGACTCCCTGAATGCTTCAGTGGCAGCAGGCGTACTGGCTTATGAGATTGTAAGACAGCGTCTGCGGGGGTAATAATCTGCGGCAGGAGAAGGTATTACGATGCAGGATTATCGGCAGTTTACGGATGAAGAACTGATTGTCAGACTCCGGGAGGGCGAAGTACCGGTTACGGACTATATTATGGAAAAGTATAAAAATCTGGTCCGTAACAAGGCGGCATCCATGTATATACTGGGAGCTGACAGAGAGGATTTGATTCAGGAAGGCATGATTGGCCTGTTTAAGGCGGTCAGGGATTACGATAGCGGCAGGGATGCCGGATTTTATACTTTCGCGGATTTGTGCGTGAGCAGGCAGATGTATGCGGCAATACAGGCGGCGGGAAGGAAAAAACATATTCCGCTCAATTCCTATATTTCTCTTTCGGCAGAAAGCAAAGAAGGGGAAGAAGAGGAACAGCAGAAGTGGCTTGCCCAGCTTGTGGATGACGGGCAGAATCCGGAGCAGCTTGTGATTGACCGGGAGAACCTGGAAAATCTGGAGAAAAAAATTGAGGACGAGCTGAGTTCATTTGAAAAGGAAGTGCTGGATCTGTATATAACCGGCATGACGTATGTACAGATAGCACATGTTCTGGGAAAGGATGAAAAATCCACGGACAATGCGCTGCAGCGGATAAAATCCAAAATAAAGAGAATTATTTGCAGTTGATTTTTTTAGAACTCATAGTAAAATTGGAAAGAGGTGAACGGGTATGCAGACGATTTACACAAAGGTAAAGGTTCATAATGAAGTGGAGCTTTGCGAGACGGCGGATATGGATGTCAAAAGCCGGATTGAAAAGACACTTCTGGAAAACAGGATTTCTTATTACATAAAATGGTATAAACAGGGCTTTTTCTGGAACAGCAAAAATGTCTGTGTATTTTGCGTAAACGAGAATTCCAAGGATGAAGCGGAAGAGCTGATTAACGGACTTGCCGGGGAGAACGGGGACAAAATCCGGTTCCTGATGAGCAAATCCAAGGATTGCTTTTTCTGATTAAATGAAGGAGAATGGGAAGAATTATGGAAGCGTACAGTATTTTTAAGGATTTGGCAATTATTATTGTTTTTGCGAAGTTTTTCGGGCTGCTTGCAAGAAAGCTGAAGGCACCGCAGGTAGTAGGAGAAATTGTCGCGGGCTTACTGATCGGACCCAGCATACTGGGACTGGTACAGCAGACGGACTTTATTGTACAGATGGCAGAAATCGGAGTTGTGCTTCTGATGTTTTCCGCAGGTCTCGGAACCGATTTGAAAGAGCTGTTAAAAACCGGACCGAAAGCATTTCTGATTGCAACGGCCGGTGTATTTGTGCCCCTTGTATGCGGAGCCCTGCTTTACATGGGATTTTACGGATTTGCACCGTGGGGAGATAATGAGTTTTACGAGGCAGTCTTTATCGGTACTATTCTGACGGCCACATCTGTAAGTATTACCGTACAGACCTTAAAGGAAATGGGAAAATTAAAGGGTACGGTAGGCACTACCATTTTAAGCGCCGCCATTATTGATGATGTTATCGGTATCGTGGTACTGACCTTTGTTATCGGCTTCAAAAACCCGGATTCCAATCCCGGAAAGGTCATCTTAAGTACAATCCTGTTTTTCGTTTTTGCTATTGTAGTGGGCTTTATTATTTATAAGGTATTTAAGATTGTGGATAAAAAATATCCGCATACAAGACGTATTCCCATTATCGGTCTGGCGCTGTGCCTGGCTTTTGCCTATATTGCGGAAAAATATTTCGGTATTGCAGACATCACCGGCGCTTATGTGGCAGGTATCATCCTCTGCTCCATTCAGGACTCCGGTTACATTGCGGAGAAGATGGATATCAATTCCTATATGCTGTTCGGTCCCGTATTTTTTGCCAGCATTGGCTTAAAGACCAATATCAGCGGTGTGACAGGCGAAATCCTTCTGTTTTCCATATGCTTTGTGATTGTAGGTCTGGTTGCCAAGATTATCGGCTGTGGACTGATGGCGAAGATGTGCCGGTTTAAGAATCATGACTGCTTAAAAATCGGTATCGGTATGATGACCCGTGGAGAAGTGGCGCTGATTGTTGCCCAGAAGGGACTTTCCGTAGGACTTCTGACTGACGTTTATTTTACAGCGGTTATCCTGCTGATTATTGTATCCAGTATTTCCACACCTATTCTGCTGAAGCTTCTGTACTCCAAATATCCGGGAGATGAGACGAAGGCATAGGCTTTTGGCAAGGGTATGCAGAAAGTCAAAAAAAATAAAAAAAGTGATTGACAATCTGCATACCCGTATGGTATATTAACTTTCGGTGATTGCGGGAGACAAACTTCCAGAAATCCGCTGCTGTGGCTCAGTCGGTAGAGCGTCGCATTGGTAGTGCGGAGGTCACGGGTCCGATTCCCGTCAGCAGCTCTAAGAGACCCTTGATTTTATTCAAGGGTTTTTTGTTTTATATGCTTCCGGCAGCAATGTGCGGAAGACAGTGTAAAATGCATACAGAAAGAAGGTTTTTTATCATGACAAAAATAGACATTTTTTCCGGTTTCTTAGGTGCCGGCAAAACAACCCTGATTAAAAAGCTCTTAAAAGAAGCTTTACATGATACCAAGGTGGTTTTAATTGAAAACGAGTTCGGTGAAATCGGTATCGACGGCGGTTTCTTAAAGGAATCCGGTATTGAAATCAAGGAAATGAATTCCGGCTGTATCTGCTGTTCCTTAGTAGGTGACTTCGGTACTTCTTTAAAGGAAGTTCTTTCCACCTATGCGCCGGAACGGATTTTAATCGAGCCGTCAGGCGTTGGCAAGCTTTCCGACGTGGTAAAGGCAGTTGACGATGTGGCAAAGGATATGGATGTCCAGGTCAACAGCGCCGTTGCCGTTGTGGATGCCACCAAGTGCAAAATGTATATCAAGAATTTCGGCGAATTTTTCTGCAACCAGATTGCCTGCGCCGGAACCATTATCTTAAGCAGAACCCAGAACATGAGCGAAGATAAGCTTAAGACCTGCATCGATATGATAAGGGAGTACAACAAGGAAGCAACCATTATTACGACTCCCTGGGAGGCATTACAGGGCGAAGATATCTTAAAGACCATCGAAGGAGCGGACAAGCTGGAGGATATGATTCAGGCATTGTTGGCAGAAGAGCATGATCATGAACATGAGCATCATCATCATGATGATGAGGACGAATGCTGCCACCACGAGCATCACCACCATGATGATGACGATGAGGACGAATGCTGTCACCACGAGCATCACCACCATGATGATGACGATGAGGACGAATGCTGCCACCACGAGCACCATCATCACGATGATGACGATGAACATGAGCATCATCATGACCACGGTCCGGACTGCACATGCGGCTGCCACGACCATGACCACCATCATCATCACCATGCGGATGAGGTGTTTACAAGCTGGGGCGAAGAAACCGCAAAGAAGTTTACAACCGATGAAATCAAAGAGAAGCTTCATGCCCTGGAGGACGGTTCTTACGGCATGATTCTCCGTGCCAAGGGTATGGTGCCCGCAGAGGACGGTACCTGGATTTATTTCGATTATGTACCCGGAGAAAGCGATATCCGCAGCGGTGCCGCACAGGTAACCGGTAAGCTCTGCGTCATCGGCTCCAAGATTGACGAGGACAAGCTGGCAGACCTTTTCCTGAAATAAATGAGTAAACGTGACAAGTAGGGGATACCTGCCGGTGAAAGCCGGCAGGTATCTTGAGATAAGGAGACCTGAAAAGTATGAAACCCGTATATATGATTAACGGCTTTTTGGAAAGCGGCAAAACACAGTTCATTTCCTACACACTGGGACAGCCCTACTTCCAGAGCAGGGAAACAACCCTTTTGGTTCTTTGCGAGGAAGGTGTGGAAGAATATGACGAAAAGCTTTTGAAAAAGAGCCACACGGTAATGGAAGTTATTGAAAACGAAGAAGATTTTACTCCGGAATATCTGACGGAGTTAGAGAAGAAGCACAAACCGGGCAGGATTATCATAGAATATAATGGTATGTGGAATATCCGCAACATGAAGCTGCCCAGGTCATGGCGTATCGAGCAGCAGATCACCACCATTGACGGCTCCACATTCCCCATGTATTATACAAATATGCGTTCCCAGCTTGCGGAAATGGTAAAGAATTCCGAAATGATTATCATGAACCGCTGTGACGGAGTGCAGGATTTAAATACGTATAAGAGAAACATTAAAGCGGTAAATCCCAGGGCAGACGTTATTTTTGAAGATGCCAACGGAGAAATTACGGATATCTTAGAGGATGACCTTCCTTACGATTTATCCGCTGATGTGCTGAAGCTGGACGATAACGGATACGGTATCTGGTTTCTGGATATTATGGACCATCCGGAACGATACGAAGGAAAGACCGTCGAGTTCCTTGCCATGGTTCTGAAACCCAAGGATTTTCCCAAGAATTATTTTGTACCCGGCCGTATGGCAATGACCTGTTGCGCAGAGGACATTTCCTTCTTAGGCTATGCCTGTGAATACGAAGGAGCGGATGCCCTGAAGCAGAAGGAATGGGTAAAGGTAAAAGCGGTGGTACACAGAAAATACTGGGCTGATTACCAGGGAGAAGGACCGGTGCTTACGGCTGTCAGTGTGGAAAAAGCCAAGGCACCGAAAAAAGAGGTCATCAGTTTTAATTAAGGTTAGGAGGAAAAATGAATACTTTTATACTGGCACTGGAAGGTACCGGTTTTGCGTGGCTTATGACGACATTGGGAGCAGCAGTGGTTTTCTTTTTTACAAAGTCCATGAAAGAGTCCGTTCACAAGGCTTTTTTAGGATTTGCGGCGGGAGTCATGATAGCGGCAGGTGTATGGTCACTTCTGATTCCGTCTATTGAACAGGCAGAAGAAAACGGTGGTATCGGATGGATTCCGGCAGCGGGAGGTTTCGTGCTGGGAGCTGTTTTCCTACTTCTGATGGATATACTCATTCCACATCTTCATATAGGAGAAACGAAGGCGGAGGGACCCCATACGTCCCTGGGACGGACAACGCTTATGGTGTTTGCCGTAACCCTGCACAACATTCCGGAGGGAATGGCGATGGGGCTTGCGTTTGCCAATGCGGGCATTAACGGAGGCAAAGCGGCGGATTATGCGGCGGCATTTGCACTGGCTATCGGTATCGGTATCCAGAACTTTCCGGAGGGCGCAGCCATTTCCCTGCCCCTGAAGAAGGAAGGAACTTCTTCTTTCCGGGCATTTCTGTACGGATGCCTTTCCGGCATTGTAGAACCGATTTTCGGTATTCTGACGGTATTTCTGGCAGGCATACTGGTTCCCTTCATGCCATGGCTTTTGTCCTTTGCGGCAGGCGCCATGATGTATGTGGTGGTGGAAGAACTGATTCCCGAAGCGCATCTGGGCGAACATTCCCATGCGGGTACGCTGGGCGTACTGGTGGGATTTCTTTTAATGATGATTCTGGATGTGGCATTAGGCTGAGCGGAATAAGATTTACCCGGCATGTGCTGCATACCGGACCCGTGGCAGCAGACCGGAGAAGGAATAAAAAACACTATGGCATTTAGTTCAGATAAAGAGGAGCAGCAGTTTTGCAACAGACTGCGGGACCTTGCAAATAAATCCTATCAGCAGAATATTTACACCTTCAGTGCGTTTCTGGGACTCTCGGAAATATCGGTTTATGAGCAGATGAAAAAAGAGATTTCCTTTGCCCATCCGATGCTTTTCGGCGGTTATGAGATGGCGGAAAGGCAGATGGTGCGGTTTGGTTCCCCGCAGGAATTCGGCTATGAGGAAGAGTTTCCCATTACCTGCATTCATGTGACGCCGCTTCTGGCAAAGTTTGCGGATGAACTTTCCCACCGGGATTTTCTCGGTGCACTGATGAATCTGGGAATGGAGAGAAGCTGCATCGGAGACATCCGTACCGGAGAAAAAGAAGGTTATATTTTCTGCATCCGTTCCATGGCGGACTTTATCTGCGAAAATCTTCTGCAGATTAAGCACACCCATGTGAAATGCGAAAAAACAGACCCGGCGGTGAGCTTTTCCTTTGAAAAGCCGGGTGAGCAGGAGGTACTTGTCAGCTCCCTGCGCCTGGACGGTTGTATTTCCAGGCTGTGTAATTTGTCCAGAAGCGAAAGCCTGCAGATGTTTGCGGCAGGCAGGGTCTTTGTGAACGGCAGGCTGACGGAAAACAACAGCAGACCTCTTGCCGTGGGAGATGTGGTCAACGTCAGAGGCTTCGGCAAATTTATTTTTGCGGAAGAAAAATACACAACGAAAAAAGGTAAGCTCTGTCTGCGATTTGAGACCTTTACCTGATGGGAGAGATTTTATGTATTCTTACACAATCATTCAATGGCTGTTTTTCTTTTATTTTTACTGTTTTTTCGGCTGGTGCTTTGAGTCATGTTACGTGTCCTTAAAGTCAAAACGCTGGGTAAACAGAGGCTTTATGAAGGGACCGTTTCTGCCGCTGTACGGCAGCGGCGCCATTCTTCTTTTAGTGGTTTCGAAGCCTTTTATCGGACACTGGTGGGCGGTCTATATTGCCGGCTGCATCGGCGCCACCATCTTAGAGTATTTTACCGGTGTGGCAATGGAAGCTCTGTTCAAGGTAAGGTACTGGGATTATTCCAATCAGCCCTTTAACTTTCAGGGACATATCTGTCTTGGATGTTCACTCGCCTGGGGCGGTCTTACCCTGCTTATGAATTATGTTATCCACAAACCGGTGGAAAAACTGGTGCTGGCTATTCCGGACAATATCCTGACCATAGCGACACTTCTTCTGACCTGTTATATTGTGTGGGATTTTGCTCTTTCCTTCAAGGCAGCTCTCGATTTGCGGGATGTGCTGGTTTCTATGGAGAAGCTTAAGGGCGAAATGCAGCGTATCCAGAAGAGAGCCGAGGTTATTGCCGCAGTAGCGGGAGAGGACTGGGCGGAACGCAGGGAAGCTATGGCGGAAAATGCGGAGCGCAGAAAAGTGGCCTTTGCGGAAACGGTTGACCAGAAGAAACAGGCATTTGCCGAGAGCATGGGTCAGAAAAAAGAGGCATTTGCCGAAAGTATGGCAGGCATCGAAAAGAGCTTTGCTGCCATCAAGGAAAGCCTGCGTCAGAAATCCGAGCAGTATTCCCAGGACGACAGAGAGGAAATTATGGATCTGCAGGCGCAGTACAGGATTAATGCCGCCAAGCATGAAAGCATGCGCAACAACAAGGTATTAGCGAAGATATTCAAGAACAACCCGACCATGAAGTCCAGGTTATATGACGAGGATTTACAGGAGCTGCAAAAAGAAGGCTGGCTGGGTAAGAAAAAAGACAGAGATAAGTAAAGTAAGAAAAAAAGATAACAAACAAAAAGGAGATACCCGGATGGGTCTCTCCTTTTAATTTACTGCTTTTTAATTTACAGCTTCTTTCTGTCGGCTTTTTCTTCGCAGTATTTGCAGCGGTAAATTTCTTTTTCCTCGTCTGCCAGAACAAAGATGTGGGGCAGGCCCTGCTCAATGGAGGTAATGCAACGGGGATTTCTGCAGTGGATGACATTGGTAATGGTCTTGGGAAGAACCAGTTCCTTTTTGTCCACGATTTCACCGTCCTTGATGACGTTTACGGTGATGTTGTGGTCAATGAATGCCAGAACGTCCAAGTCAAGCTGGTTGATGTCGCATTCCACTTTAAGAATATCCTTTTTCCCCATTTTGTTACTGCGGGCATTTTTGATAATGGCAACGGTGCAGTCTAATTTGCCGAGCTGCAGGTTTTTGTAAATATCCATGCTCTTGCCGGCTTCGATATGGTCCAGTACAAATCCTTCTTCAATCTTTCCTACGTTTAACATATAATCTTCAATCCTTTCCTAAGAGTGTTAAAATCAGAGCCATTCTTACATAGACACCGTATTGTACCTGCTTGAAATAAGCGGCTCTGGGGTCATCATCAATTTCTACGGAAATTTCATTGACACGGGGCAGGGGATGTAAAATCAGCATATCCGGTCTGGCATATTCCATTTTGGTCTTGTCCAGAATGTAGAAATCCTTCAGACGGACATAATCTTCTTCGTTGAAGAAACGTTCCTTCTGTACACGGGTCATGTACAAAATATCCAGGGAAGGCATTACGTTTTCCAGACGGATGACTTCTTCGTAGGGGATATTTTTTTCTTTTAACATATCCGTGATGTAGTCGGGCACACGGAGCTCTTCGGGGGAGATGAAGATAAACCGGACATTTTCATAGCGCACCAGGGCACGGATTAAGGAGTGTACGGTACGGCCGAACTTTAAGTCGCCGCAAAGACCGATGGTCATGTTGTCCAGACGGTGCTTCAGACTGCGGATGGTAAGCAGATCCGTCAGGGTCTGGGTGGGATGCTGGTGACCGCCGTCGCCGGCATTGATAACCGGAATGCCTGATTTCTCGGCAGCTACCATGGGCGCGCCTTCTTTGGGATGACGCATGGCACAGATATCGGCAAAGCAGGAGATAACGCGGATGGTGTCGGATACGCTTTCACCCTTGGAAGCGGAAGAGTTGGCGGCATCGGAGAAGCCGAGTACCTTTCCACCCAGATGAATCATGGCGGACTCAAAGCTTAAACGGGTACGGGTGCTGGGTTCGTAGAAACAGGTAGCAAGTACCTTGCCGTCACAGGCATGGGCATATTTTTCGGGAGAGGCTTCAATGTCCTCCGCCAAGTCAAAAAGCTTGTCCAATTCTTCCACGGAAAAATCCAGTGGGCTCATTAAATGTCTCATTCTATTTCCTCACATTCTGCCGCAACTGCGGCGCATTGTATTTATTCTGCCGCGGATGCGGCATGGAACATTGCGAAAGACCCAAAAAAAATCGAAGAGAAAAAACTCTTCGATTTTAATGTATTTATTTGAATGATAATAATTCCTCCACGCTCTTGCGTTTGGGAGCGGCAGGACTTTCAGCGGGATAGCCGATAGGAATTAAAGCAACCAATTCTCTTTCTTCGGGAACTTCTAAAAGGGAAGCGGCTTTGGCTTCATCAAAAATCCCCATAATTACGGTACCGAGTCCCTGCTCGTAAGCTGCTAAACAAAAAGCTTCGGAAGCAACACCGGCATCAAACATCTGCCAGCCGCCTTCCTTGGGAGTGGAATAGGAGCCGTCACGTTCAAATCCGCTGCGGTTTTTAATGAAAGTAACAGCAATCAGCATGGGAGCATTTTTGATAATCTCACCATTTTTTGCATAAGCGCTGGTACATTCATCGGCGATTTTGTCCTTCAGCTCGCCTTCTACTGCAATATAACGGGTAATCTGTGTATGCTTCCAACTGGGAGCATAAGAAGCGGTTTCTACAATATCTGCAATCACATCCCTGGAAACGGGAGTATCTGCAAATTTACGAATACTTCTGCGTCCTTTAATACATTCCTTAGCTGTCACGATATCATCCTCCTTTTCAGATTTTTAACATTGTAACACAAAGGGAGGGGTGATGCAATTAGTCTTTGGGGGATTTCAAAAAAAATTTTGAAAATAAATTTCCATCCCGTAATAGCCTTGCATAATATCTTCTTTTCACGTATAATCTTCTTTATAATATTGATATTTGTGTACAAAAGGAAAGGGAAGGTATTGCGGATATGGCTAAAGAAACGGATGAGAATATCAAGTACAGGGAAAGAAAAAGATGGGTGTTTTTGGGACTGCCGTTTACATTCACGGTTTACATCATCAAGGATGATGTACTTACGATAGATCAGGGATTTTTCAAAAAAATTGAAAATGACTGTTATATGTATAAAGTACAGGATGTAGAGCATACACAGACTTTTTTTGAAAGACTGGTGGGACTCGGCACCATTACCTGCTTTACCGGTGATACTACCCATCCCAAGCTCATTATTGAACATGTGAAAAGATCCAGGGAAATTAAAAACTATATTTTAGAGGCTTCCGAAGCAGCCCGCATGAGAAGACGTACCTTAAATACGTTAAACATCGGCACGGAAAGCATGGACGATATGGATAACGATTAAGGATATGACTTCAAAAGGGCGGAGAGATGTCTCCGTCCTTTTCTTCGGTAAAGCGGCGGGAAGTGGAAACCGGTTCGTTCTCCAAAAGCAGGCGCTCAAACAGTAAGCCGGCCAGAAACCAGCAGGGCAGGTAATCAAGCCGGATGACTTTTCCGATATTCCACCTGGAATGACTGTAATCCCAGGGGCAGATGTGCCGTTTCTGCAAGAGCTTTCCGCTTAGAAATTCTACGGAAAAGATAAGGGTGGCATACAGAAAGCCGCGCAGAAGCAGCGGTTTTCCCCGCAGACGTCTGCAAAGCGGGGCAATCAGGCAGGCGCTGCCGTATATGGGAAACATCCAGACAGAGGTATTGCCTTTTAAGGAAAACTGCCGCCTGCGGTAGGAAGACAGGGCTGTAAAAATAATCTCCATGCACCAGCCTAAGATACCGCAATGGAGAAAATTGTGCAGTAGTTTTTTCAAGATAACGGAACTCCTTTTTTCTATTATGAAAAGTGTTTCCGGGAAAGCAAAAAATATGCAAAAGCGGGTAGAAAATGATGACGGAAAAAGAATGTTTGGATTTTATGGATGAATTAAAGAAAAGCGGCATTGTGCCGGGACTCGGCAGCATAAAGGAGCTGTGCAGACGGCTTGGCAATCCGCAGGATGCCTTCCCGTGCATTCACATTGCGGGTACAAACGGCAAGGGCTCCGTACTGGCATATCTTTCTACCGTTTATAAAACGGCCGGCTACCGCGTGGGAGCTTTTTCTTCACCGGCGGTGTTTAAGTCCCGGGAAACCATCCGGGTGGACGGGAAAAATATGACAAAGAAGGCATACACGGAAGGCCTGGAAAAAATAAAGGAGGCAGTGGAGACGATAAAGGCGGATGGCCTGCCCGCCCCTACGGCATTTGAAGCAGAGGTGGCGTTGGCATTCCTTTATTTTGCGGATAAAAAATGCGATATTGTGATGCTGGAAGCCGGAATGGGCGGCAGGGAGGATGCTACCAATCTGATTACCCGGACACTGGCTGCGGTGCTTATGCCCATCGGTATGGACCATATGCAGTTTTTAGGCGGGACGTTAGATAAAATTGCATATCAGAAAGCGGGTATCATTAAGAAAGGCTGCGTAGCGGTCAGCGCCGTGCAGCAGGAAGAGGCAGCAGCGGAAATACGGAAAGAAGCGGAAAAGCAGGGCTGTTCCTGTATTTTTGCAACCGTGCCCGAAAAGATAAAATACGGTCTGAAAAAACAGAAGTTCACTTACCGGGATGCCTTCGGTACACTGCATAAGGACATGGAAATAACCATTCCCGGAGTCTGTCAGGCGGAAAATGCCGCAGTTGCCATAGAAGTGGTGGAGGCACTGAACCGGCAGAATGCATTTGTTGTTTCGGAAGAAAATTTAAGGCGCGGACTTTTAGAAACCTCGTGGCCCGGAAGGTTTGAGGTTTTGCGGGAAAAACCGTATTTTGTCATAGACGGCGCCCACAACGAGCCGGCCGCCAAAAAACTTGTGCAATCTGTGTCTGCCTACTTTTCAAATAAAAGAATTATCTATATAATGGGAATGTTGAAAGACAAGGAATATGAAAAAGTAGCGGAAATCACATATCCTTATGCCGACCAGATTATCACGGTGACACCGCCGGAAAACAAACGGGCGCTTTCCGCCATGGATCTGGCTACGGCGGTTAGTGCGTATCACCCGCGGGTGACCACGGCAGGCAGTGTGGAGGAAGCGGTGGAAATGGCATATCTTTTAGCCGGTAAGGAAGATGTGATTTTGTGTTTCGGCTCCCTTTCCTTTTTGGGAAGGGTCAGGGATATTTTAGGTAAGCAGTGATACGGCAGCGAAACTGCCCGGAGGATACAGATATGAATCAGCAAAAAATACAGGACGGTGTCCGTCTGATTTTGGAGGGCATCGGAGAGGATTTGAACAGAGAGGGGTTACGGGAAACCCCGGAGCGCATTGCCAGAATGTACGAGGAAATCTGCGGAGGCATGACGGAGGATGCGGGCACGCACCTTCAGAAGACGTTTTCCGTTTCGGACAGCGGGATGGTGATGGAAAAGGATATCGTATTTTACTCCATGTGCGAGCATCACATGCTGCCTTTTTACGGAAAAGCGCATATTGCCTACATCCCGGACGGCAAGGTGGTGGGCTTAAGCAAGCTGGCGCGGACTGTGGAGGTCTTCGCGAAAAGACTGCAGATTCAGGAACAGATGACGGCACAGATAGCGGATGCCATTATGGAGCATTTGTCCCCTAAGGGTGTTATGGTGGTGATAGAGGCGGAGCATATGTGCATGACCATGCGCGGTGTGAAAAAGCCCGGAAGCCTCACCGAAACCATGGCGGTCCGCGGCGAGTTTAAAGAAAACACGGAGCTGCAGAAGCAGTTTTTTATGATGCTTCACAGATAACGGGATAATGGCAGCAGAAAATGACAGTAAAAACAAGCGGGGACGGACAGTGGAAACGGACAGAGTAAACCGGATTTTGGAAAATGAAATTTTTCGGGAACACCTTGGGAAAAACAAAGAAGCGGAAAAGGACCGTATTTTCTGCCGGCATGATATGGTGCATTTTCTGGATGTGGCGCGTATCGGCATGATTTTTAATCTTCGGGAAAATTTGCAAATTCCGGAAGATTTGCTTTATGCGGCGGCTCTTTTGCATGACATCGGCAAACATGAGCAGTACGAAAACGGGACGCCCCATGAAGTGGCAAGCGCAGGGATTGCCCCGCTTATTTTGGAAAAATGCGGGTACACGGAGGCAGAAATAACGGAAATTACGGAGGCTATTTTAAAGCACCGTACCGGGTCCGTAGCGGAAGAACCCACGCTAAGCGGTGTTTTGTACCGGGCGGACAAGAAAAGCAGGGCATGTTTTGCCTGTGAAGCAAAGGAAGCCTGCAACTGGAGCGGGGAAAAGAAAAATCTGCAGCTTAAGGTATAGGGAGTTTGCGGAAAACAGACGTAAGCCCCGGATATGGTAGGACAGGCATACACTGGCAGGAAAAGGATAATGTGGATATGAAAATAGGAAACAGGGAATTTCAGGAAAGCGGTAAAACATATGTGTGCGGCATTTTAAATGTGACACCCGACTCTTTTTCCGACGGCGGAAAATGGGTGGAGCAGGATAAGGCGCTGTTCCATGTGGAAGAAATGATTAAGGACGGCATGGACCTTCTGGACATCGGCGGAGAGTCTACCAGGCCCGGTTACCGACTGCTTTCCTGCGAGGAAGAGCTGGAAAGAGTGCTGCCGGTTATTGAGGCGGTCAAAAAAAGATTTGATGTGCCTGTTTCCCTTGATACCTATAAGCCGGAGGTGGCGGAAGAAGGTGTGAAGGCGGGCATCGATTTTATTAACGATATCTGGGGCTTAAAGTGGGACAAAAGAATGGCGGATGTTATTGCAAAAAGCGGTCTGCCCTGCTGCCTGATGCACAACCGGAAGGAGCCTGTGTACGAGAGTTTCATGCAGGATGTGGCGGCAGACCTGGCGGAAACTCTGCACATTGCGGACAAAGCCGGTATCGCTCCGGATAAAATTCTCTTAGACCCCGGAGTGGGCTTCGGCAAAACCTACGAGCAGAATTTACAGATTATCAACAACGTGGAAAGCCTTAAGGTGCTGGGATGCCCGATTTTTCTGGCAACCAGCCGCAAGTCCGTCATCGGTCTGACACTGGATGTGCCGGTCACCGAACGGGTGGAAGGCACCCTTGTTACGACGGTTATGGGCGTGATGAAGGGCTGCATGTTTGTGCGGGTGCATGACATCAAGGAAAATGTGCGTGCCATCCGGATGACGGAGGCTATTTTGAACAGCTGATGCGGAATGACACAGAAATGCAGATTGACTCAGAGATGCGGAATGACTCAGAGATGCAGATTGAATAAGAAATGCGGATTGACTCAGAAATGAGGTTTACTATGATACAGGATGAAATCAGAATCGACAATCTTGAAATATATGCACACCATGGTGTGTTTGCAGAGGAAAAGGAGAAAGGACAGCATTTTTATGTAAATGCCGTCCTCTACACGGATTTAAGAAAGGCAGGACAATCCGATGATCTGACGGCATCCACGCATTACGGAGAGGTATGCCTTTTGATGGAAAAGGTTTTGACGGAACAGAGCTATGATCTGATAGAAACGGCAGCGGAAAAAACGGCGGAAGCGGTACTGCTTTCGTTTCCGAATGTAAAGGCGCTGGATCTGGAGCTGAGAAAGCCCGAAGCCCCCATCCCTCTGCCTTTTGAATCGGTTTCCGTGAAAATTCACAGAGGCCGGACGGATGTGTATATAGCATTCGGCTCCAATTTAGGTGACAGCAGGCAGTTGATAGAGGATGCCATTAAAAAACTGGAAGAGAAATATATCCGGATAAAAAAGGTGAGCAGCATTATTTCCACCAAACCTTACGGTGGAGTGGAGCAGCCGGACTTCTTAAACGGCGTCCTTCTTGCCGAAACACTTTATACGCCAACGGAGCTTCTGGACAGGCTGCACGAAATCGAACAGGAAGCGGGCAGGGAGCGTAAAATCCATTGGGGTCCGAGAACTCTTGATCTGGATATTATTTTTTATGGCAGGGAAATTTATGAGGATGAAAATCTTATCATTCCCCATGTGGATATGGAGAACAGGGATTTTGTACTGAAACCCATGGCAGAAATCGCACCGAATTTCCGCCACCCTGTTTTGCGGAAGACCATGAAACAACTGTTGGATGCTTTGTATCAGTAACGCTTTACAGTACTAAAAATGCGTGGTATGATTGTTATATCTGTTTCTGCGCAAAATTGCAGATGCAATCGGAGAAAAGAGAGAATGTAAAATGAACCATAGGAGAAAGGAAGAGTAATCGTGTCAGAAAAGAAAATCATGTTGGGCAACGAGGCTATTGCCAGAGGCGCCTACGAAGCAGGTGTGAAAGTATCCGCGGCATATCCCGGTACTCCCAGCACAGAAATCAGTGAAAACATTGTAAAATACCCGGAGATTTACGCAGAATGGTCTCCCAATGAAAAGGTGGCAACAGAGGTGGCAATCGGCGCTTCCATCAGCGGTGTAAGAGCCATTGTTTCCATGAAGCATGTAGGCGTCAATGTGGCAAGCGACCCTCTATACACCATTTCCTATGCGGGTGTAAACGGCGGTCTGGTGCTGGTGGCAGCGGATGATCCGGGACTTTACAGCTCCCAGAACGAGCAGGATTCCCGTGCCGTGGCAAGAGCCGCCATTGTGCCGGTATTAGAGCCCTCCGACAGCGAGGAAGCGAAGGAATTTACCAAGTATGCCTTTGAACTCAGCGAAAAATACGATACTCCGGTTATGGTGCGCACCACCACAAGACTTTCCCATTCCCAGGGAACGGTGGAGCTCTGTGACAGACAGGAAATCGAAGACAAGCCCTATACCCGTAACCCGGCGAAATTTGTCATGATGCCCGGCAATGCCAAGCAGCGTCATTTATATGTAGAAGAAAGAATGAAAAAAATGGCGGAGGACGGCTGTGATTTTCCTGTAAACCGTGTGGAATACAGAGATACCTCCATCGGTTTTATCACCAGCGGCATTCCTTACCAGTATGTAAGAGAAGCCTGTCCCGATGCTTCCGTATTAAAGCTCGGTCTGGTACATCCGCTGCCGAGAAAATTAATCGAGGAATTTGCTTCCAAGGTAGATAAGCTGTACATATTCGAGGAGCTGGAGCCGGTCATTGAAGAGCAGGTAAAATCCTGGGGTATCAAGGCAATCGGCAAGGAAATCTTTACCATTCAGGGCGAATACAGCGCCAATATGTTAAGAAAAGCCCTGAAACCGGAAGAATTTTCCGTAGAAACACCGGCACAGGTTCCGGCAAGACCTCCTATTCTGTGCCCGGGATGTCCTCACAGAAGCGTATTTTCCGTATTGAATAAACTGAAAATCCACGCCGCAGGCGATATCGGCTGTTATACCTTGGGCGCCGTAGCACCTTTGAATGTCATTGACACCACCGTCTGCATGGGCGCCAGCATTTCCACCCTGCACGGCATGGAAAAGGCGAAGGGCAAGGATTACATTAAAAACTGGGTAGCCGTAATCGGCGATTCCACCTTTATGCATACCGGTGTCAATTCCCTGATGAACATGGTTTACAACCAGGGTACCGGTACTGTTATGATTCTGGACAACTCCACCACCGGTATGACCGGTCATCAGGACCATGCGGCAACCGGCAAGACCTTAAAGGGAGAAATCGTTCCGGCTATCAGCATTTATTATCTGTGCAAATCCATGGGCATTGAGCATGTAGTGGAAGTAAATGCCTTTGACTTAAAGGAACTGGAAAGAGTTATTAAGGAAGAAGTGGCAAGGGATGAAGTTTCCGTTATCATTACCAAGTCTCCCTGCGTACTTTTAAAAGGAAATGTATTCCCCAACGTATGCAAGCCCATTCCCGAAAAATGCAAGAAGTGCGGCGCCTGCCTGCGTCCCGGCTGTCCTGCCCTGACAAAGAAAGAAGACGGCACGATTGCCATTGACACTACCATGTGTAACGGATGCGGACTTTGTAAAAATCTTTGTATGTTCCAGGCCATTGAGACCTGCGCAAAGTAATAGGAGGGCGAAACAGTGAAGACGAAGAATATTATGATTGTAGGCGTGGGAGGACAGGGAACCCTTCTTACCAGCCGTATACTGGGCGGAATGACAAAGGCTGCCGGCTATGATGTAAAATTATCGGAGGTGCACGGAATGGCGCAGCGTGGCGGCAGCGTGGTTACCTTTGTACGCTACGGCAGTGAAGTGGCAGAGCCCATTGTGGAAGAAGGACAGGCAGATGTGCTGATAGCATTTGAAAGACTGGAAGCCCTGCGCTATGCCCATTTCTTAAAAAAAGACGGCGTTATTATTGTCAATGACTGGAGAATTGACCCGATTACCGTTGTGACGGGTGCGGCAACTTATCCGGACAATATCATTGAAAACCTGGCAAAAAAATATAAGGTCTATTCCATTAATGCAATGGAAGAGGCAGAAAAAATCGGCAATGTGAAAGCATTCAACGTCATTGTACTGGGACTTGCGGCAAAGCACATGGATTTCGATAAAGAGACATGGCTTTCCGTAATCGAAAAAACAGTTCCGCCCAAGACCGTGGATATCAATAAGAAGGCTTTCCTGTTAGGATTTGACGGAGGAGAAAACGCATGATCTGGAATGAGTCGAAAGAATGTATGAGCAGGGATGAAATGCATGCCCTGCAGAGTGCAAGACTGGTAAAAATGGTGGAGCGTGTGTATTACAATGTGCCTTTTTACCGGAAAAAAATGCAGGAAATGGGACTGGAATTAGGAGATGTCAAGGGTATTGAGGACATTACCAAGCTTCCCTTTACCACCAAAAGCGATTTAAGAGACAACTATCCCTTCGGCTTACTGGCAGTCCCCCGTTCTGAAATTGTGCGCGTGCATGCCTCCAGCGGCACCACCGGAAAAGCAACGGTAGTGGCATACACCAGAAAGGATCTGGATCTCTGGAGCGAATGTGTGGCAAGAGCCTTTACCATGGCAGGTGTTACCAGAGAGGATACCATCCAGATCGCTTACGGCTATGGTCTGTTTACCGGTGGCTTAGGCGCCCATGCGGGTGCGGAAAGACTGGGAGCCACGGTTGTGCCCATGTCCACCGGCAATACGAAAAAATTAACCACCATGATGAAGGATTTCGATGTAACGGCGATTGCCTGCACCCCTTCCTATCTGTTACATATTGCGGAGACCCTGGAGGAAATGGGAGACCTTGACAAGGTTAAGTTAAAAACCGCCATCTGCGGCGCGGAGCCCTGGACGGAAAACATGCGTAAGCAGATTGAAAACAAGCTGCACATCCATGCCCATGATATTTACGGCTTAAGCGAAGTACTGGGACCCGGTGTGGCATGCGACTGTGAATATCACAGAGGACTGCATGTGCAGGAAGACCACTTTATTCCGGAAATTATTGACCCGGATACCTTGCAGCCCCTGCCGGCAGGAGAGACGGGAGAACTGGTATTTACCACCATTACCAAAGAGGGACTTCCTATTTTAAGATACCGCACCAGGGATCTGACAAGCATCGATTATACACCCTGCGAATGTGGCAGAACCACAGCGCGTATCAGCCGTTTCAAGGGACGTTCCGACGATATGCTGATTATCCGCGGTGTCAATGTATTCCCCAGCCAGATTGAGTCTGCGCTGCTGGAAATGGGCGAAGTGGCGCCTCACTACCTGATGATTGTGGACCGTGTGAACAACCTGGATACCCTGGAGGTACAGGTGGAGGTAGAGGAGCGTTTCTTCTCCGATGAAATCAAGGAATTAGAAAAACTGACAAAGAAGATTGCAACGGTCATCCAGCATGCCATCGGTCTTGCCGTAAAGGTAAAACTGGTAGAGCCCAAGACCATTGAGCGCAGCATGGGCAAATCCGTGCATGTAATCGACAACCGAAAGCTGATTTAAGAACAGGAAAACGTGCGGGCGCATCCGGTGCCCGCATGGCTTTATTAAGGAAGGAGAACGGCTGTATGTATTTGAAACAGTTATCCGTTTTTATCGAAAACAGAGAAGGCAGACTGGAAGAGGTCCTGGATGTCTTAAAGAAAAACAACATCAATATCGTTTCCTTAAGTCTGGCAGATACCAGTGATTATGGGCTTTTACGGCTTCTGGTTACCGAACCGGAAGCAGGCAGGAAGGCTTTGAGTGAAAATGGTTTTTCCGCCATGCTTACGGATGTTTTGGGGGTAAAGCTCCGCCACAAGGTGGGCTGCCTTCAGGAGCTTTTGGAGGTAATCTGCAAATCCCATATCAACATTGAGTACATGTATGCGCTTGAGACCGGAAACGATGATGCTTCCATCGTCATGAAGACTTCCAATCTGGAAAAAGCAACAGAGCTCTTAAAAGAAACCGATGTGGAATTTGTCACACAGGATGAAATCCGGGAGACGGTTTAATACACCGGACAACGGTGTGAAAAAAAGAAATACAGGAAATAAAAACATAGGAAAATGAGGGTAAAGAGATGATAGTGAAGGTATTACTTCTAATACTGTTTTTTGCCGTAATGGTAGGAATCGGTTTTTATTCCCGTAAACATGCCACCAACGTGGACGGCTTTGTACTCGGAGGCAGAAGTGTCGGTCCATGGCTGACGGCATTTGCCTACGGTACGTCCTATTTCAGTGCGGTGGTTTTTGTAGGATATGCAGGACAGTTCGGTTACAAATACGGAATTTCCGCCACATGGATCGGCATCGGCAATGCCCTGATCGGTTCCCTGCTTGCCTGGATTGTGCTGGGCAGAAGAACAAGAATTATGAGCAAGCACTTAAAGGCAAAGACCATGCCGGACTATTTTGGAAAGCGTTTTGACAGCAATGCCCTGCGGGTTACGGCAGCCGTTATTTCCTTTGTTTTTCTGATTCCTTATACCGCATCCGTATACAACGGACTTTCCCGTCTGTTTGAAATGGCGTTCGATGTGCCCTACACGGTGTGTGTTGTGGTTATGGCAGCCCTTACCTGCGTTTACGTGATTTTAGGCGGTTATATGGCAACGGCCATTAACGATTTTGTACAGGGTATCGTTATGCTGGTCGGCATTGTGGCAGTCATTGCTTCCGTATTAAACGGAAAGGGCGGTTTTATGCAGGCAGTCTTTAAGCTGTCTGAAATTCCCAGCGATATTCCCGTGACCATGGGACAGCAGGGAGCCTTTACTTCCTTCTTCGGACCCGACCCGCTTAACTTACTGGGGGTAGTCATTCTGACATCCTTAGGCACCTGGGGTCTGCCGCAGATGGTAAGCAAATTTTATGCCATCCGGGATGAAAAAGCAGTCAAGACCGGTACGGTGATTTCCACGTTGTTTGCCATTGTGGTATCCGGCGGATGCTATTTCCTGGGCGGTTTTGCAAGACTGTTTGACACCGATGCCATCCGGAACGCACAGGGCGGCATTGTATACGATGCGATTATCCCTACTATGTTAAATTCCCTTTCCGATATCCTGATCGGTATCGTGATTGTACTGGTGCTTTCCGCATCCATGTCCACGCTGTCCTCCCTGGTGCTGACATCCAGCTCCACCCTGACACTGGACTTCTTAAAGGGAAATATCATCAAGAAGATGGACGAGAAGAAGCAACTTCTCACCATGAGAATTTTCTTAGTGTTCTTTGTGGTGATTTCCGTTGTGATTGCCCTTGACCCGCCCACCTTTATCGCACAGCTCATGGGTATTTCCTGGGGAGCTCTGGCCGGTGCGTTTTTAGCGCCTTTCATGTACGGACTGTACTGGAAGGGCGTGACGAAATCCGCTGTCTGGGCAAGCTTTATTTGTGGCGTGGGCATTACCGTGTCCAACATGTTTTTCCATTTTATTGCTTCTCCCATCAACGCAGGAGCCATAGCCATGGTGGCAGGATTAATCGTAGTGCCGGTGGTAAGTCTTATCACCCCGAAACTTTCCGGGGATAAGGTAAACGAAATCTTTGAATGTTATGAAGAAAAAGTTACGGTAGAACAGAAACTGGTTCTGACCGATGAGGAAGAGAAATGTGAGAAATAGTACATTTTTTCATTTTCACCATTGACTTTTCAATCTTAAAGGTTTACACTGAATACAGTTAAATATGGAACATAAGGTAAGAGTGGTCGCGTACCACTCTTTCTTAATGCCCGGGGCATATGTTCCAGTCACTTACAACTTCATATTGAGAAAGGAAAAAGACATGTCAAGAAAAGACTACGAAAGCAGAACGGAAAAGCTGCTTTTACCCATTGCAGAAGGCTGCGGGGTGGAAATCTATGATGTGGAATACGTCAAAGAGGGAGCGGATTATTATCTGCGCGCCTACATTGACAAACCGGAAGGTGTAAACATCAATGACTGCGAAACAGTGAGCAGGGCATTGTCGGATGCACTGGACAAAGAGGACTTTATCGAAGATGCGTACATCCTGGAGGTATCCAGTCCGGGACTGGGCAGAACCCTGAAAAAAGATAAGCACCTTCAGAAAAGCATAGGGAAAGAAGTGGAAATAAAGACCTACAAGCCCATTGAAAAATGTAAGGAATTTGCAGGCATCTTAAAGAGCTTCGATGACAAGAGCATTACCATTGAAACAGAAAACGGTGAGCAGACCTTTGAAAGAAGCGATGTGGCGCTCATCAGGCTGGCACTGGATTTTTAGCGGATATATAGAATATAGAACACAGGAGTATAAATCCTCTCCTCGTCAAGGGACTCGGATTTTTGCTCCGCAAAAACAAGGAGTATAAATCCTCTCCTCGTCAAGGGACTCGGATTTTTGCTCCGCAAAAACAAGGAGGATATGGGAAAATGAATAAAGAATTAATGGAGGCACTTGACATACTGGAGAAGGAGAAAGAAATCAGCAAGGAAACTCTGTTCGATGCGATTGAAAATTCCCTTATGACAGCATGCAAGAATCACTTCGGAAAAGCAGATAATATTAAGGTAGAAATTGACAGGGATACCTGCGATTTCCTCTGCTATGCGGAAAAGGAAGTCGTACCCACAAAGGAAGATGTGGAAGACGACTGCCTGCAGATTGCACTGGATGACGCAAAGGAAATTTCCAAGAAGGCAAAGGTGGGAGACATCCTGCATGTGGAAATCAAGTCCAAGGAATTCGGACGTATTGCCACCATGAATGCCAAGAACGTGATTTTACAGAAAATCCGCGAAGAGGAAAGAAGCGTTATCTTCAACCAGTATTATGAAAAAGAACATGACGTAGTTACCGGTGTGGTACAGCGTTATGTAGGAAAAAACATCAGCATCAACTTAGGAAAAGCCGATGCCATGTTAAATGAGAGCGAACAGGTAAAGGGCGAAGTATTCAAGCCCACCGAGAGAATTAAGGTTTACATTCTGGAAGTGAAGAACACCCCGAAGGGACCCCGCATCAATGTCAGCAGAACGCATCCGGAATTAGTAAAGAGACTGTTTGAGTCCGAAGTTATGGAAATCAAGGACGGCACCGTAGAAATCAAGAGCATTGCCCGTGAAGCCGGAAGCCGTACCAAGATTGCCGTATGGAGCAACAACCCCAACGTGGATGCCGTAGGTGCTTGCGTCGGTATGAACGGCGCCAGAGTAAACGCCATTGTAGAAGAGCTCCGCGGAGAAAAGATTGACATTGTAAACTGGGATGAGAACCCCGGCAACCTGATTCAGAATGCCCTTTCTCCCGCCAAGATTGTAGCCGTATTTGCAGATCCGGACGAAAAGACCGCAAAGGTAGTCGTACCCGATTACCAGTTATCCCTTGCCATCGGTAAGGAAGGCCAGAACGCAAGACTGGCAGCAAGACTGACAGGCTACAAGATTGACATCAAGTCCGAAACCCAGGCAAAGGATGCACCGGGCTTCCGTTACGAAGACTATATGGATGAGTACGAAGATGACGGCTACGATGCTGAGGAGTACGAGGAAGAGGTAAGAGAGGCCGAAGAGGAAGGTGCTGATACCGACAATGAATAAAAAAATTCCCTTAAGACAGTGCGTGGGCTGCGGTGAAATGAAGAATAAAAAAGAAATGATGAGAGTCTTAAAGACACCGGAGGATGCCATCGTACTGGATTTAACAGGTAAAAAGAACGGAAGAGGCGCATACCTTTGTAAGAGTGGAGAATGCTTAAAGAAGGCACGCAAAAACAAAGGCATCGAGCGTTCGTTCAAAATGAGCATACCGGATGCGGTATATGAGGAACTGGAGAAGGAGTTTAGTGAGACAAATGCAGAATAAAATATATGGACTGCTGGGGCTCGCAGCGCGTGGAAGAAATGTGGTAAGCGGCGAGTTTGCAACGGAAAATGCAGTGAAAAACGGTTCTGCTGTGCTGGTTATTGTAGCGAAGGATGCATCAGACAATACCCGGAAACTATTCCATGACAAATGTTCGTTCTATGAAGTGCCTGTTTTTGATTACGGCATGAAGGCGGAATTAGGACATTGTATCGGAAAGGACGAAAGAGCCGCCCTTGCCGTCGTGGACGAAGGTCTTGCAGAAAAAATGATTCAATATCTGAACGCATCCGAAAATTAGGAGGTAATAATTGCATGGCAAAAATTAAGATACATGAACTTGCAAAGGAATTTGGTGTACAAAGCAAAGAGGTCATTGCCTTTCTGCAGAGTAAGGGCATCGAAGCCAAAGCGGCACAGAGTGCGGTAGAGGATGATGCAGCCGGCCTTGTAAGAAAGCACTTCGACAGTGGAGCGCCCAAGCCCGCAGCAGAGGAAAAAGAAAGCAAGGCAGAGGTCAAGACAGCCGAAGCAAAGGAAAGCACCAAACCGGCAGAAACGAAAGAAGCAGTCAAAACAGATACAAAGGAAGCAGGTAAACCCGTGGAAAACAAAGAAACCGTAAAGGCAGCGGAGAACAAAGAAGCAGGAAAGGAAAATGCGGAAGCACCCAAGAAGAAAAAGACAATTATCTTTGTCAGCAATCCGCAGAATTCCCGCGTACCCGGTCAGCCCTCCGGCAGAAACAATCAGGGTCAGGGAAACCGCGGCGGTATGAACGGTAATCAGGGTCAGAACCAGAGAAATAACCAGAATGTCTGCTCCGGACAGCCGGCACCGGTCCGTCCCATTAAACCGCTGACACCTCCTTCTCCCACACCCAGTGTGCAGATGGTACCGTCCCGTCAGCCCCAGAAGGCAGCTCCCAAGGAAGAACCCGCAAGGGAAGAGAAGCTTCAGAGCCAGACAGACAATACGGCTGTAGCAGGCACTGCTGCTCCTAAGCCCGCTGTAGAAAGACCCGCAGCGGATAGACCGGCTGCAGAGCGTCAGGCAGACAGACCCGTACAGGCAAATGCGTCAGACAGACCTTCCTACGGAAACCGTGACAATCGGAACGGCCAGGGCGGCGACAGACCTTACGGAAACAGAGATAACAGAAACGGCCAGGGCGGCGACAGACCTTACGGAAACAGAGACAACAGAAATGGCCAGGGCGGCGACAGACCCTACGGAAACAGAGACAACCGAAACGGCCAGGGCGGCGACAGACCTTACGGAAACAGAGACAACCGGAACGGTCAGAGCGGTGACAGACCTTACGGAAACAGAGACAACCGGAACGGCCAGGGCGGCGACAGACCTTACGGAAACAGAGATAACAGAAACGGCCAGGGCGGCGACAGACCCTACGGAAACAGAGATAACAGAAACGGCCAGGGCGGCGACAGACCTTACGGAAACAGAGATAACAGAAACGGCCAGGGCGGTGACAGACCTTCCTTCGGCAATCGCGACAACCGGAACGGTGCCGGAAGAGACGGCGGATTCCGCAAACCCGGCCAGGGCGGCAGCAAGGGCTTTGCTCCCGAAACAACCGCCAAGGATGCGGAGAAGCACAGAGATGAAGAAAAGCGCCGTATCAGCCAGGAGAAGGATAAACGTTCCCGCAAGGACTTCATGTATGAAGAAGAGGAACCGTTAAAGAACAAGCCCGGCAGATTTATCAAACCGGAAAAGAAGAAGGAAGAAGCAGCCGAAGAAGTCATCAAGGTTATCGTGCTGCCCGAAACCATTACCATCAAGGATCTGGCAGACAAGATGAAGGTGCAGTCTTCCGCTATTATCAAGAAGCTCTTCTTAGAGGGCAAAATGGTTACCGTAAACCAGGAAATTTCCTATGAAGAAGCCGAAAACATCGCCATGGAGTACGACATCCTCTGCGAAAAGGAAGTCAAGGTCGATGTTATCGAAGAGCTGCTGAAGGAAGATGATGAAAACGATGAAAATCTGGTTTCCCGTCCTCCCGTTATCTGTGTTATGGGTCACGTTGACCACGGTAAAACATCCCTCCTGGATGCCATCCGTAAGACCAACGTAACCGACAGGGAAGCAGGCGGTATTACCCAGCACATCGGTGCTTATACCGTAGCCATCAACGACAGAAAGATTACCTTCCTCGATACACCCGGACACGAAGCATTTACCGCTATGCGTATGCGTGGTGCCAATGCAACGGATATTGCCATTCTGGTAGTAGCGGCCGACGACGGCGTTATGCCCCAGACCGTGGAGGCAATTAACCATGCCAAGGCAGCCGGCATTGAAATCATCGTGGCAGTCAACAAGATTGATAAGCCCAATGCCAATGTGGACCGTGTAAAGCAGGAGCTTACCGAATACGAACTGATTCCGGTAGACTGGGGCGGAACCACAGAATTTGTACCTGTATCCGCAAAATCCGGTGAGGGTATCGAAGATCTGCTGGAAACCATTCTGCTTACCGCGGATATTCTGGAGTTAAAGGCTAATCCTAACAGAAAGGCAAGAGGTCTTGTCATCGAGGCCGAACTGGATAAGGGACGCGGTCCCGTTGCCACCATTCTGGTACAGAAGGGTACCCTGCATGTGGGTGACTTTATTTCCGCAGGCGCAAGCCACGGTAAAGTACGTGCCATGATTGACGACAAGGGCAGAAGAGTAAAAGAAGCAGGACCTTCCACACCTGTGGAAATCTTGGGTCTTAACGATGTACCCAGTGCCGGTGAAGTATTCCTGGCACATGACAACGATAAAACAGCGAAATCCTTTGCGGATACCTATCTTGAGCAGAACAAGGAGAAAAAGCTGGAAGAAACCAAGAGCAAGATGTCTCTGGATGATCTGTTCTCCCAGATTCAGGAAGGCAACTTAAAGGAACTGAACCTGATTGTAAAGGCTGACGTTCAGGGTAGTGTAGAAGCCGTTAAGCAGAGTCTCTTAAAGCTTTCCAACGAAGAAGTTGTGGTAAAATGCATCCATGGCGGTGTAGGTGCCATCAACGAATCCGACGTTATGCTGGCAAGCGCATCCTCCGCAATTATCATCGGCTTCAATGTACGTCCTGACGCAACCGCAAAGGCAACAGCCGAAAGAGAAGGCGTGGATATCCGTCTGTATAAGGTAATTTATCAGGCTATCGAGGATATCGAAGCAGCCATGAAGGGTATGCTTGATCCCGTATTTGAGGAAAAGGTTATCGGCCATGCGGAAGTACGTCAGATTTTCAAGGCATCCGCAGTGGGCAACATTGCTGGTTCCTATGTACAGGACGGTGTCTTCCAGAGAGGCTGCAAGGTTCGTATCACCAGAGGCGGCGAGCAGATTTACGAAGGCGAGTTAGCATCCTTAAAGAGATTCAAGGATGATGTAAAGGAAGTAAAAGCAGGCTACGAATGTGGTCTGGTATTTGACGGCTTCGACAAGATGCAGGAGCTTGATATCGTAGAAGCTTACATCATGGTTGAAGTACCGCGCCAGTAATAGTGTGAGGTTAATTATGAGAAAAAACAGCGTGAAGAATACCCGTATTAACGGGGAAGTGCAGCGCGTTTTGGCGGAAGTTATCCGGGGAGAAATCAAAGATCCCCGGATTTGTCCGCTTACAAGCGTCGTTGCGGTAGAAGTGGCTCCCGACCTTAAAACCTGCAAGGCATGGATCAGTGTCCTTGGGGATGAAGAGGCGAGAGAAAATACCTATAAAGGCTTAAAGAGTGCAGAAGGTTACATCCGTAACCGTCTTGCCAAGACCATCAATCTGCGCAATACACCGGAAATTACGTTTATTATGGATCAGTCCATTGAGTACGGTGTCAATATGTCCAGAAAGATTGATGAAGTCATGGAAGAACAGAACGGGAAGGCATAAGGTTATGGATATTTTACAGGAGTGTAGCGGGGCAAAGATCATTGGTATCAGCGCCCATGTAAGACCGGATGGAGATGCCATAGGCTCCGGCATGGCACTGTATCTGTTTTTGAAAAAGAAGATGCCGGGAGCAAAAATCCACTGGTATTTAGAGGGCATACCCGATGGATTTACCCATCTTACCCATTTGTCCGAAGCGGATACGGAATACCGGAAAGAAGAGCATTTTGACGTGTTCTTTGCACTGGACACCAATGCGGAGAGACTGGGCGGCGCGGAAGAATTTTTCAACTGTGCGGCAAAAAAAGTGCATATTGACCATCATATCAGCAATGTGCCCGGCTGCGGGGATGTGAATTTAGTAGTGCCCGACGCCAGCTCTACGGCAGAGGTGCTTTACGGTTTAATTCCCAAGGAGGATATGGATACGGAGATTGCTACGGCAATCTATACCGGCATTATTCATGACACCGGTGTGTTCCAGTACACCAACACCTCTCCGAAGACCATGCAAATCGGTGCGGAACTGATTGGCTACGGCTTTCCTTTTGCCCAAATTATAGAGGAAAGCTTTTACCAGAAAACCTATCTGCAGACACAGGTACTGGGAAGAGCCCTGATTGAAAGCATCCGTTTTATGGACGGACAGTGTATTTTCAGTTGCATGGATCAGGAAAAAATGGCATTTTACGGAGCAAGACCCTCCGATCTGGACGGCATTGTCAACCAGCTCAGAAACATTGCCGGCGTGCACTGCGCAATTTTTATCTACGAAAAGGAACACATGGAATACAAGGTCAGCATGCGTTCCGATGAATATGTGGATGTGGCAAAGGTAGCATCCTTCTTCGGCGGCGGCGGACATGTCCGGGCAGCCGGATGCACCATCCGCGGCACCATGCATGACGTGATCAACAACCTGTCCGGGCAGATTGCGCTGCAGTTAGGACAGTAATATAAGTGAGAAACAGAACAGGCAAGGGAGGGAAAAGCAATGTACAACGGCATTATCAATATTTATAAGGAAAAAGGCTTTACCTCCCATGATGTGGTAGCCAAGATGCGGGGAATACTCAGACAGAAAAAAATCGGACATACCGGTACTCTTGACCCGGATGCCACCGGTGTACTGCCGGTGTGCTTAGGCAGTGCCACCAAGCTCTGTGACATGTTGACGGACAGGGATAAGGAATACGAAGCGGTGATGCAGCTTGGCATCTCCACGGATACCCAGGATTTGTCGGGAGAGGTACTGGAGGAGCGTCCCGTCACGGTAACGGAAGAAGAAGTACGAAATGCCATACTTTCTTTTATTGGGGACTATGACCAGATTCCACCCATGTATTCCGCATTAAAGGTCAACGGTAAAAAGCTTTACGAACTGGCGAGAGCCGGTAAGGAAGTGGAGCGAAAACCCAGACCGGTTACCATTTACGATATAACCATTTTGGACATGAAGCTGCCGGAGGTGACCTTCCGGGTATCCTGCTCCAAGGGTACTTATATCCGGACACTCTGTTATGACATCGGTGTAAAATGCGGATGCCTTGCCGCCATGAAAAGTTTAAAGCGCATCAAGGCGGGGGTATTTAGAGAAGAGAGCGCCATCACCCTGGCAGAGCTGGAAAAATTGCGGGATGAAGAAAGAGTCGGCGAGGTCGTGGTGCCTGTGGACCATTTCTTTGAGGAACTGGCGCCGGTGCATATCCCGGATGAATTTATAAAGTATATCAAAAACGGAAATTCCTTTTATCCGCAGCAGATAAAGGAGCGGAGAATGTTCGGAGACGGCGAAGATGTGCGTGTCTATGATGAAGCAGGCAGATTTTACGGCGTCTATACCATGAAACGGCAGGAAGGCCGTTTCGTACCGAAAAAGATGTTTCTGGAAAATGACTTAAAGTGATGGATGCGTCTGCAACGGAAGCAATGATGCGGACACAGTAAGTGTGAAAGTAATCTGAAGATTTGGATGGAGAAATACAGCAATGGAAATCATTACCGGTACAGCGGATTTTTATATTAATGATGAGACAGCAGTGGCAATCGGAAAATTTGACGGTGTGCACATCGGGCACCGGGCGCTTCTTGACGAAATCCTGAAGCAGAAGGAAAACGGCAAAAAAGCATGCGTTTTTACATTTGACCCTTCACCGGCTGTTTTCTTCGGTGACGGTAAGGAAAAACAGCTCACCACCAGAGAGGAAAAGAGAGAAATCTTTGAACGTCTGGGAATTGATATTTTAGTGGAATACCCCTTAAACCGCAAGGTGGCGGATATGGCGCCCCGGGATTTTGTGGTAAATGTGCTTTGCAACCGCATCAATGCCGTTTATGTGGCGGCGGGCAGCGATCTTTCTTTCGGTCGAAGAGGGGAAGGTAATGCGGCGCTTTTAAGGATTCTGGCGCCGGAATGTGGTATGACGGTAAAAATCATTGACAAGCTTTTGTATGAAGGCAGGGAAATCAGCTCCACCTACGTGCGGGAAACACTGGAAAAGGGGGATATGCGCCTGACGGAAACCCTGCTTGGCGAAGCCTATTTTATCTGCGGCAAGGTAACACACGGCAGACAGCTTGGACGCACCCTGGGGATGCCGACATTAAACCTGATTCCGGATGAGAGCAAAATGCTGCCTCCGAGAGGCGTTTATTATTCCGGCGTTATGATACGCAATCGCTACTACAGTTCCACCACCAATATCGGCTACAAGCCCACCATTGAGCAGGACAAGCCTGTGATGTGTGTGGAAACCTATGTGTATGATTTTGATGAGGATATCTACGGCGAGGATATTTCCGTATATCTTTACGAATTCCGCCGCCCCGAGCAGAAATTTGCCGGCATTGAGGCACTGAAAGAACAGATGCAGAAAGACATTGCCGCCGGCAGGGAATACGCGAAGGAAAAATAGTTTTCAGTACCCAAAGGAAAGTCTGAAAATGGGTACAGGAGAGAAAAAGATGCTTTCATACCCAAGGGAAAGTCTGAAAATGGGTACAGGAGAGAAAAATGCAGTAGTCAACAAAAAGTAGACACATATTTTTAGTTTCTATACATCTCTTAGCTGGCATAGTACTCCTTATACTGTTTTGGGGTCAGATAATTCAGAGAGTATGCAGGACGTTCTT